>Ga0209712_10000140_pt1 | contig 62051 bp, 56 predicted proteins | sample ArcOceMetagenome_FD_187443 | JGI IMG/M metagenome (GOLD analysis project Ga0209712, IMG submission 187443) | Marine eukaryotic phytoplankton communities from Arctic Ocean - Arctic Ocean - Greenland ARC118M Metagenome (SPAdes) (version 2) | ecosystem: Environmental > Aquatic > Marine > Oceanic...
TGTTGCAACCTCATTAGTGCCACAGCCACTTAATAGAGCAAAGGTAAGTAAGGTTAAACCGGTTGTTTTTTTCATTTTTTATTCTTTTATTGAGAATGACGCCTGATTATAAACAGATCTTGGCATACTTAGGTACCTTTACTTGTTAAAAAGCCGTTTAGTTAATAGGTGAAAAATAATGATATCGCAATCAGATAAATGGAATAAAAGCACATGACAGGAATAAAGTTAATGACCATAAACACGATTAAAAAAATAAAACGTAGTACGAAAAAAATGTTTATTCTACTCGTTTTATTGGCATCTAATCAGTCAGTAACTGCTTAAGACTATAACGTTACCGCTGCTAAAAGCATACTAAAGAGCTATTATTGTGGTCGCATAATATGACTTAAGTGACCATTTAATTATTTCTACCATACAGCATCCTTATCGTTCTACTTAACATGGCAGGATACATCCGCTAAACAATTAGGGTTATCCGCAGGATCACCGGCAAGCATCGGTTCGCACAAATCAGAATTTATGCACTCTAATTATCTCTTGTCAACTACATACTTTGGCCACAAGCCAAACCACTGGCCCAAGCAAATTGAAAATTATAGCCGCCGAGCCAGCCAGTAACATCAATGACTTCACCAATAAAGTATAAGCCAGCAGATTTTTTAGCTTCAAAAGTTTTAGAGGATAATTCATCGGTATTAACACCACCTAAAGTCACTTCTGCCGTTCGGTAACCTTCCGTACCATTAGGTTTTATTTGCCACGCGTGTATATATTGGCTCAATGCCGCTATTTCAGCATGGTCGAGTTGGTTAATATTTTTATCCGGAATATCGTTACTGGTAATTAACGACTCAATGAAGCGTTTGGGTAATATTGTTGATAACTGATTTTTTAATGATTTTTGCCCTTGATTGACTCGCCAATCACTAATGAGGACATCCAAACTTTTTTCGGGTAATAAGTTGATAGTAACTGCTTGGCCTGCACGCCAAAAAGACGATATTTGTAAAATGGCGGGGCCTGATAAACCTCGGTGGGTAAAGAGGATGTTTTCTTTAAATGTAGTGCCATCATCACTAAACACTTCGGTCGGTATACTGATGCCAGACAAACCATCAAAACGGCTTTTATCGTGGTCGTGTAAGGTAAAAGGCACTAATGCCGGTGTTGTTGGTAAGATGTTTAAACCAAATTGTTCAGCAATTTTATAGCCAATCGGGCTTGCGCCTAGCTTGGGCATAGTTAAACCGCCAGAGGCGACCACGAGCGAGGTACAGGTGTAAGTTTCGCTGGTAGTTTTTACCTGGTAACCTGACGCTGTTTTGCTAACGGCGATGACTTCATTGCGCAGGCGAACGTCAACACCGGCCCAATCACACTCGGTCATCAATACATTTACAATATCTTTGGCGCTGTCGTCGCAAAATAATTGGCCCAAGGTTTTGTGGTGATAATTGACCCCATGACGCTCTACTAATTCGATAAAGTCTTGCGCGGAATAACGACTTAACGCTGACTTGGCAAAGTGTGGGTTGTCACAAATATAATGTTCAGCGCGAGCGTTTTCATTGGTGAAGTTACAACGGCCACCCCCACTGATCAGTATTTTGCGGCCAGGTTTTTTGCCCATATCAACGACAACAACTTTTTTTCCTTTATAACCGGCTGTTGCAGCGCACATTAAACCTGCGGCACCTGCGCCAATAATTAATATGTCTACCTGCAAAGTGTTTTCTCGCTGTTAAAAAATTAGTCGCTTATTATATCTTGATTGAACGCTAGGGTAAAAGTGTTGTTGATCAAAAAAAGTTTGATGGGCTAATGAGTTGGTAAGTTTGATCATGCTATATTCATCTTGCAGCATCATTAACAGATATTTCTTGATATTAAGGACTTGTTTGTTAGACCAAGTCGGAAGAATTAAACTTTACATTAATTTTTGTATTTCGTTTTTTGACTCTTTCTGATGTTAATATAGGTCAGCCTCATCAATACATAAGGTGCAGAGATTACCTATTCTACATAGGTATAAGTGATACCTGGTCATTTTTAGACATAGTAAAAATAAAACCAGGTAAAAAGTTTGGACGGCTGTTTTATCGTCAGCTTTATAGGTGACTTAAAATAAATTCAGCCTTACTTACTTCAAATTCATTGCCTTTTTCAACATATAAATGAGAAACCACGCCATTATCAATCACCATAGCGTAACGCTGTGAACGAACACCACCAAAGGCGGCTGTGTCCATAGTTAACCCTAGAGCTTCGCTGTAACTACCGCTTCCGTCGGCCAACATCATAATGTTGTCAGCATTTTGCGCTGCACCCCAAGCATTCATGACAAACGCATCATTGACGGATAAACAAATAATTTGGTCTACTCCTTTGGCTGCTAACTGGTCTGCTAAAACCACATAACCGGGTAAATGTGACACTGAACACGTGGGGGTAAAGGCTCCAGGGACAGCAAATAACACGACTTTTTTATTGGCAAAAAGTTCAGTAGTTTTATGGGTGATCATGCTACCGTTGACTAATTGTGATAATTCGCCTGATGGCATTGGACTATTTTTTTCGATCATAAAATGCTTCTTATTTGAGTGTGAATGGTTTGACTCGTTAATTAACCAGCAGTGATATGGTTACCTTCTACTGATGTGTGCCCTTATTATAAACTATTTAACAATAAAGGGATGACTGATGTCATATTAGGATATTGAGTGAGGTGATGCATCTATTTCTCAGTAAAATTTACAAATTAAAATTTCAGTTCGTACTCTGTTGTCAAGACAGTCGGTCAATGGAGTTAGCGCATCATTGGGTTATATTGCCAAAGGCTCATTTAATGGGCTTATTGATTATTTTTAGGAATGGCTTGATTAACATAGACATCAAAACGATTTTTTTTCATCTTAATACTCGTTGACGGTACCTTGCCATTCAATGGCGGCGCATAACTTGGTCGCTTGACGACGACACGATATTTGGCAAGCTTAAGTGCGGGTTCAAGTAAGTCATCGGCATCAAGGTCTTCACCGACGAGTGATTGAAATACTCGCATTTCTTTTTTTACTAATGCGGACTTTTCACGATGTGGATACATAGGATCGAGATAAATAACATCTGGTGGCTGAGCCAACTCAATGTTTTGAAGGGTAGAGCCATGAATTAACGTAATATTGTCAGTGATTAATGGGCCTATTTCACTATTGAGCTTGCCACGTTCAATGCCATCATGAAGTAGGGCTGCCACTATTGGCATCCGCTCCATTAAGGTCACTTTACAGCCTAAGCCCGCTAATAAAAAACCATCTCGACCTAAGCCGGCAGTAGCGTCTAAAACATGTGGGGTAAAACCATGTTTTAGACCAATGGCTTTAGCAATATCTTGCCCTCGGCCACCACCAAACTTACGACGATGAGCAACGGCGCCGTCAACAAAGTCTACTTTAATCGCACCTAATTTAGGCTCATCAAGTTTGCAAAGCTCTAAAAACTGATCGTTTACTTGCAATAAAAAGGTCAATTCTTTATGACGACTTGCAGCCTGGCAATCACCTATATAGGGTAACTTCCACTTTGCTGCAATTCTTTTTGCTTGATTAGCATCTGATGAGTGAACATAAGCCACAGCGATATTTGGAGTCATTGTGTTGAATTTAATAGCGAAGAATCAATACAAAGATAATAACAGAGAGGAGAATAGGGCCACTAATTATTTTAGCGACTATTTGCAAAAACATTTTTTGAGTCGTTAATGATAATAACTCAGCTATCAGTCTGAGTTAAATTCTTTAGCAGGGTAATAAAGCGTCCTTAACTATCAGCTGAAATTTAAGGACGCAAAATTGATTAAACAAGGATTGCCGTGGGTCTATGCCGCATGAATATGATTATCACCGGTAGCGAAAGCGATGAGACGACTTAATTGGCTCAAGGATAAATCACATTCTTGTTGCCATTGATTAAAGCTGGTTTGAATAGCCAATAAACTTTTTTTACTTTGTATACCGCCATCAATAATATGGTGAGCTCGAAAGTATGCTTCAATATCTCGTGTTAATAAAAAAGTGTCCTTACCTAAGGCTCTTAAGGCGTAAGGTCCGGTGTTTCCCCCTAATCGTTGACCATTTTTCTTCAAATAATCCCATAAACCAATAAGATTATCACTGGGCCAATTAGCCAAAAACTCACTGAAGCTATGGCCATTTTGTTGTTCTTCAAAGATCATTTGAGCATTGGCTTTAATGGTTTTTACTTTATTATAATTACGGATGATTTTTGGATCTGCTGCCTTTCGTTCCATCATTTCTTCTGGCATCATTAAGACTTTAGCAATGTTGAAATTAAAAAAGCTGTCTTCAAAATTGGCCCATTTGTTTTCTACTACCCGCCAAACAAAACCAGATTGGAACACTTTTTTACTAAAAGCGGATAAAATACGGTCATCGCCAAGTGATGTTATTGTTTGACGGTGGTTTTCATAGCCCAATAAATGTTGCAGAGCCTTTGTACCACCTTTACGAACCGCAGCGCGCTGATACAAACTATCAAATGATTCTAAAACGCCATTATTCTCCATTAACGTTTCCTTCAGCTTCAGCGGTTAATGCTTTAATACCACAATGACTTAGCAGTGCTGCAATATTGGGTTCTCTTCCTCTAAAGGCTTTAAATAAATGACTAGGCTCTTCACTACCCCCTTTTTCTAAAATATTGCTTAGAAAATCTTGGCCAATAGTTGTGTTAAAAATGCCTTCTTCTTCAAAGCGAGAAAAAGCATCAGCGGACAATACTTCTGCCCATTTATAGCTGTAATAACCTGCGGCATAACCACCAGCAAAGATATGGCCAAAACCATGTTGAAAACGATTAAAATCTGGGGCTTTAATGACTGAATATCGTTCTCGAACCTCATTTAACACTTGCTGAATATGTTGACTGTTATCGGTAGCATCAGGGTTGTAAGTAGCATGCATTTTAAAATCAAAAATACTGAATTCAATTTGACGGAGCATTTGCATAGCTGACTGGAAGTTTTTTGCTGCTAGCATTTTATCTAACATCGCTGGCGGTAATGGTTCACCGGTTTCAAAGTGGCCAGAGATAAAATTCAGGGCTTCAGGCTGCCAGCACCAGTTTTCTAAAAATTGACTCGGTAATTCAACGGCATCCCAAGGCACCCCATTAATACCTGCAACACCACTGACATTAATTTGGGTTAACATGTGGTGCATGCCATGACCAAACTCATGAAACAAGGTAACCACTTCATTGTGGGTAAATAATGCCGGTTTATCGCCTACCGGGCCACTGAAGTTACAGGTTAGATAAGCAACAGGGAGTTGAATGCTGCCATCGGTTAATTCTCGGCGACCAATGCAGTCGTCCATCCATGCACCGCCACGTTTTTTATCACGGGCGTATAAGTCTAAATAAAAACTGCCTCGTTGTTGGTTTTCTTTGTCAAATACATCATAAAAGGTAACATCACTATGCCAAGTGTCAATATCATTACGTTGTTTGATGGTTAAACCAAATAAGCGATGAACCACTTCAAATAATCCAGAAACTACTGTTTTTTCGGGAAAATACGGACGAAGTTCTTCCTCTGAAATTGAATAACGACTTTGTTTGAGTTTTTCGCCATAATAGCCCAGATCCCATGCTTGTAAGACTTGTTGATTAAACTCTTTTTGGGCAAAGTCAGTGAGTTCCTTAATGTCTTGTTGACCTTGGTGTTTAGATTTTATCGCTAGGTCTTCTAAAAAGCTCAGCACTTCATCAGTTGAGGAGGCCATTTTGGTGGCTAGTGATTTCTCTGCGAAATTATCAAAACCTAATAACTGCGCAAGTTCATGACGAAGGGCTAATAATTCGTTCATAATGGCGCTATTGTCAAATTGTCCACCATTGGGACCCTCTTCGGAAGCGCGAGTGACAAAACCCCGATAAAGCGTTTCACGTAATTTCTGATTATCACAATACATTAAAACGGGTAAGTAACTTGGCATATCAAGGGTAAATAAATAGCCTGTTTGTTCTTTGGCTGCGGCTCGCGACTTTGCGGCTTCTTTAGCACTGTCAGGTAAGCCGGTTAAGTGACTTTCATCATCAATAGTCACCGTAAATGCTTCAGTTGCATCGAGGACATTATTACCAAAAGAGGAGCCAAGCTCAGACAACCGTGTCACTATTTTACCGTAACGTTTTTTATCTTCGTCATTTAAGGCGATGCCTGACAAGGTAAAGTCACGTAAGGCATTATTGATGACTTTTTGTTGAGCAATGCTTAGCGTTTGGTACTCCTCACTCTTGCTCAGTTGTTGGTAAGCCTCAAACAACACTTGGTTTTGACCGACAAAAGTACCGTACTCAGATAATAAAGGTAAACATTCCTCATAGGCCTGACGCAATGCGTCACTGCTGACTACCGAGTTCATATGGGAAACAGGGGACCATAATTTTGTTAAAACATCATCAACTTCATCAATCGGCATTACCAGATTTTGCCACGTAAACGGCTGTTTATTACTTAACACTTCAGCGAGCGTGTTTTTACAATCACTGATGGCTTGCTCAATTGTTGATTTTATATGCTCAGGCTTGATTTGAGAGAACCTAGGTAATACCTGCGTTGAATAGAGTTGTGATGAATTGGTCATAATAATCATTAATTGAAAGTCAATGTAATAGATGTAATAGCGAAGAAGTCATTATTCAAGGGCTTATTGTCAATTTTTTGTTAAAGTAGCCGTTTCAAAACATTATAGACAATAGAACTGTCTTGTGATAAATGTGACAAGCATACTGTATATAATATATTATCGTTTAGGTCCCTTGTAATCATTTAATTAACTATAACCTGTTTACGGAACTTTCTTTGTTATTAATTATTTATTAGATAGGTAATCTATTGTGACTAAGTGTTTATTTTTTCTTCAAATTCTACTGTTAAGTTTGTTACTTAACGGCTTTATTACGTCTACTAGTTTTGCTCGAGTGAATAATTTAGCCTTGACTTCGCTGTCTTCTAAGAATGGTTTAGCGCAAGGTTCTATTAACGCGATAATTGAAGACAGATTAGGTTTTATTTGGCTAGCAACTGACCGGGGCGTCAATATTTATGATGGTAATGCTTTTAGAGAATTACTGGGTCCTAATGAGGTTTTTAAAGAAACGAATATTCAAGGCTTAATTGAAGATAATGAAGGACTGATTTGGATTGATGTAGGTACTGATATCCTTTATAGCTACAATCCTAAGACGGATGTATATCAATTAATTTCAACAAATAAGTTCGAAAAAAAAGCTGACACAACTAGGGATGTTTTAATCGGAGATGAAGGGAATATTTGGATATTAAATTCAAAGTCACTCGGTTTATATAATAAAAATACTAGCGAGTTCCAAACCTTTTTAAATTTTGAACCACAGATGTCAAATTCAGAATCAATGCAACAAATGAGTCATCATGATGGGGTGCTTTATTTAAGTTCTAATGTTGGTGTTTTCGCTGTAAGCCCTAAAACAATGCAGTGGCGTAAGCTGCCTACCATTAGTCATTACAATTCAAACGAAACAACCTTTAATCCTAAAAAAACAGCTGAAATTCTTACCTTACATGCAGGTAGCAACAATCTATTATATTTGGGTACGGCTGACGGTCTTTTTTCTATTAATATCTCAAATATAATGGGTTACATTACTGAAAAAACATTATTAAACGAATATCAGCTACTGATAACAAAAACGGTTGTTAACGATTTATCTGTCGATGATAAGCACCTTTATCTGGCGACAGAGAAAGGTGCTTTCAGCATTGATTTAGTAAGTAATTCAGTTGAATTTCTCTTTAATTTCAATGATTACTATGGTGACATTGCTGTTCATAATATTCAATCAATCACTAAAGCTCGAGATGGCATTTTTTGGTTGGGATCAAAAGCTAATGGTGTTTATCTTTGGAACCCTAAAAGAGGTTTATTTAAAAATTACCGCTATAAAAGTGAGGATCCCACCAGTTTAAGTTCAAACGAAGTTTGGAGTGTTCTTTCTTCACCCACCGATAAAGAAACTCTATGGGTTGGTACTTCAAATGGTTTAAACAAAGTTGATATTACAGAAGATAAAGTTAGCCAATATATTGTCAAAAATAATAGTGATGCATCTACTAGTGAAAACAATATCAAGAGAATTCAAGCTTTAAATGAGCAACAATTGCTTATTTCTACATTTTTAGGCATGCGTTTATTTGATATTTTGCAACATCAGTTTATCGCCTTACCGTTTAGCCAAAAAATCAATGAATTATTGGCGCTTGAGCAAAACGATATTTATATGGATGGTGATTACCTGTGGGTGGCAAATAAAAAAGGTTTTTTTCGTATTAATTTTAAAACCGAAGTTATTGAGATATTAGAGGAGATTAATAAGCAGTTTCCTGGAGGCTTCGGACTTAGATTTTTAAAAGCACTGCCTAACAGTAATAATGTGTTACTTACAAGTAATAACAGCCTGTGGAGTTATAACGATAAAACACAAGAATTAAAACTAGTCTACCAACAACCAAATAAACCTCCAGGACAATCAAATATAGATATCGATAGCTGGGCTATTGATGGTCAAAATATTTTATGGTTGGGTTTTTATTCCAAAGGTCTTGTCGGTTTAACCCTTGATACCTTTGAGACAAAATATTTATATAATCAGTCTAATTCGACTATTGATAATCATATTTATGGTTTGATGACAGACATTGATGGTGATGTTTGGTTTTCCACTCACAATGGTTTATATATGCTTGATAATGTCAGTCATCATTTTAGTCATTATTCAACCGATGATGGTTTAGGTGCTAATGAATTCAATAATCGGGCTTATTCAAAAATTAGTCATGATCTTTTTGCTTACGGTTCGATGAAGGGAGTCAGTATATTTTCTCCTTCTCAATTAAAAAAAGCCTACAGTGGGATAAACTTGAATGTACAAATTACTAACATTGATGTCTTATCCAGACCATTGAAAACACATTTGGTTATAGGAGATAACACCTCGGTTGACTTAAAGTATGACGATGTCGGTATTCAAATTGATTTTTCAACCTTTTCTTTTATCAGTGAGGATAAAATTGAATATGAATTGAGCTTAGCTGGCAAAAGTAACCTCATTTATCCTCCCAGTAAAAATAGTTATATAATATTTCCAAGTTTACCTTCTGGAAGTACAAGTTTTACCATTCGGGCTAAGTCACCCCAAACAGGTAAATATTTAGTGCCTGTGACTCTGCACTTTAATGTGAGTTATGCACCATGGCGTTCACCACAGGCTTACACTTTGTATATTATCATAGTGGCCCTCATTCTTGTGATGTGGTATCGATATCGTCAAGTTCAACGACAACTATTATTTCAAGCACATCAACAAGTTAAAAATCGTGAAGAACGCTTGCAGCTCGCACTGAACGCAAGTAATTCCGAGGTTTGGGATTGGCAATCAACAAACAATTTAATTTCTAGCAAGCGAATTTTTGCAGAGCTTGGTCACAAGAATAACGGATTGTTTTATTCTCTGGATAAACACATCAAGTTAATTCATCCTAATGATAGACACAATTTTTTAGCCCTTTGGCAGTCTTTTATAGCTAATGCAAACCTAGAGGATAATTTTTCTTGTACATATCGTTTAAAAACAGTTAAAGGTAATTGGCTTTGGTATAAGGATTTGGGAAAAATTGTTGCTGTAGACTCTTTTGGCAAACCCAACCGAGTTATTGGGGCTTATACTAATATTACTGAATTACGTGCCAATGAAGAGCGAGCACAATACTACGGTGATGCTTTTAAGCAAACAAAAGACTGGGTACTTATTATTGATGAAAATCTTAGTCATGTGACTGCTAACCATTCTATGCGGAAAGTTTTTGGTTGGGGTGATGAGGTTTTCAAATTTAAATTTAGTATGCTGGGAGTAAAAGAAGAAAAAAAACTTTTTTATAAAACTTTATTATTATCATTAGAAGAAGGCAAAAATTGGTCAGGTGAGGAATTAATAACTAGCAAAAATGAAGAGTTTCATCTGATGATAAATATCGGAGCGGCAAAAAACTCAGAGACAAATAATAAACATTATATTTGTGTTTTCACTAATATAAGTGCGCAAAAGCATGCAGAAAATGAGTTGCGACTTTTAGCCAACTACGATCATTTAACCGGGTTACCTAATCGTCCATTCTTATTGGATCGTATTAAACACGCTATTGACTTCTCAAAACGTAAAAACACTCCTATCGCATTGTTTTTTATTGACTTAGATCGATTTAAGCAGGTCAATGACTCTTTAGGTCATCAATATGGAGATCTGTTGCTCAAAGAAATTAGCCAACGTTTAACTTCTTCATTACGAGTTGATGATACCGTTGCCAGAATTGGTGGCGATGAGTTTGTTATCTTACTTGAGTCTTTTACCGATAGTCGTTATCTAGGTGATATTGCCCAAAAGATTATTGATAAATTAGCAGAGCCAATAAAGCTCAAAAATAATATAGTTAGTGTCAGTGCTAGCATTGGCATTGCCCTGTACCCAGACGATGCTGTCACTTCTGATCAATTACTAAAGAATGCTGATTTGGCAATGTATTATGCTAAAGAATTGGGACGTAATAACTTTCAATTTTTTACTGGGGAAATGAATGTTAAAGCGAAAAACCGCTTAAGCCAAGTCTCAACGATTAAGCAAGCAATAATAAATAATGAGTTTGTTAACTTCTATCAACCTATCGTTAATCCCTATACAGGGCAAACTGCTGGTTTTGAATTATTAATGCGCTGGCAAAGCCCTGAGGGTATTATTGTTCCCGATAATTTCATTCCATTAGCAGAAGAGTTGGGATTAATTATTAAAATGACGGAGGCAGCACTTGATCGTGGTTTAACAGATTTAAAACAATGGTGTGATGTGCGAGACGATTTATATATATCTGTGAATATTACCTCTCAACACTTTGCCAAAGATAGCTTATTACCCTATATTGAAAAATTATTGAGTGACCATAAATTAACAGCGAAGTCATTGAGAATAGAGCTCACCGAAAGTGACTTTATGTTCGAGCCTGAAAAAACTATCCAGTCGATGCACGCTTTATCAAAACTCGGTGTTAAGTTGGCACTTGATGACTTTGGTATGGGATTTTCTTCATTGGTTTATTTGAAACGATTACCTTTAGATGTCATTAAAATTGATAAAAGTTTTGTTTCTGGAATTGGTATTAATCAGGCTGATGAAGCAATTGTAGAGACTACTTTAACTTTAGCTAAACGACTTAATTTACAGAGTGTAGCTGAAGGGGTCGAGACTAAAGAACAACGGGACTATTTAATCCATAATAATTGTCACTATATCCAAGGATATTTGTACTCTAGACCATTGCCTGCTAATGAAATCATGACAATATTGATGACTGATAATGCGGTTTAATGGTTTTCATTCTTTAAATTAAAGGGGGTTACTGTTAACTCACCTTGAAAATACTTGATAATGCCCACATTATATTTTAAACAGTATTTAGTAATAATGAGATTTTATTCATGACACAAACAACACCAGAACATTTTGATTTTTTAGCGATAGGCGCAGGTAGTGGTGGTATTGCTTCAGCAAATAGAGCGGCTAAGCATGGACAAAAAGCAGCGGTAATTGAAGCAAAAGTTATTGGTGGTACTTGTGTTAATGTGGGCTGCGTGCCTAAAAAGGCGATGTGGTATGCCGGACAAATTGCTGACGCACTTCATTATGCGGCAGACTTTGGTTTTAAAGCACCTTTGCAATCGTTTGATTGGGCAGCGTTAGTTAAAAATAGAGAAGCTTATATCGACCGCATTCATCTTGCTTATCAGCGAGGTTTTGATAGCAATGGTGTTAGAGTTATTGATGGTTTTGCTAAATTTATCAATAAAAATACGGTTGAGGTAGATGGCACACTTTATACTGCTGACCATATTGTTATTGCCACCGGTGGTCGCCCTAAAGCGCCAAGTATTGAGGGTGCTGAATTTGGTATCGACTCTGATGGTTTTTTTGCTTTAACTGAGCAACCTAAATCAGTAGCTGTTGTTGGCGCCGGTTATATTGCGGTTGAGTTGGCGGGTGTATTTAATGCGTTAGGCAGTAAAACGAGCTTAGTGGTGCGTAATGAAAAGCCACTACGTAGCTTTGATGAAATGTTAAGTAATACCCTTGTTGAGCAAATGGAACGACATGGTCCTCATTTATATAATCACAGTACACCAGAGCGTATTGAGAAACTAGCTGATGGCCGTTTAGTCATTCACCTAACCAATGGTAAAGCACTTGAACCAGTTGATACCTTGGTCTGGGCAATAGGACGCGAGCCTGCGACAGATAAAATTAACTTAGCGGCAGCGGGCGTTGAGTTAAATGACCAAGGTTTTATTCCAACCGATAAATATCAAAATACCAATGTTAACGGTATATATGCCGTGGGCGACAATACGGGTAGGGCACAATTAACGCCAGTCGCTGTTGCGGCAGGTCGTCGTTTAGCGGAACGTTTATTCAATAATAAACCTAACGAACACCTTGATTATTCAACCATAGCTACCGTAGTCTTTAGTCATCCGGTTATTGGTACTGTTGGCTTAACTGAGCAAGAAGCCGTTGACCAGTATGGTGAAGACCATATTACTGTTTACAACTCGCAGTTTACCGCCTTGTATCAAGCGATTACCACGGATTATCGTGACCCGACACGGATGAAGTTAATTTGTACTGGACCAGAAGAAAAAATAGTCGGTATACACAGTATTGGTTTTGGCAGTGATGAGTTATTACAAGGTTTTGCTGTAGCCATGAAAATGGGTGCAACTAAAGCCGACTTTGACAATACGATTGCCATTCATCCGACCTCTGCCGAAGAATTTGTCACTATGTAATCAACCCTTTTCATTGAAACCTAAATTAGCCACTTTTTACTCTGAGTAAAGAGTGGCTTTACTAACTAAATCATCCGTTTATAACATGTGATAAAGTTATAAACGGGCTGTTAAATACTACCGCTCATCTGGGTTTTCTAGTCAACTAATTCAATATCTAAACTTTCTAAAAGATTTACCGCTTCATGTCGTGAAAATTTAGCTTTGGCAATGGTGTTGTTGTTAATATCGAGGTGGTAATTTATCGCGTCAATAAAATTTACCGAACTTAAATTAGTTTTACTGAATAGACTATTGGCAAAGTCACTACCACTAAAGTTACTTTGCGTAAAATCGCCTTCTCTGAAGTCGACATCATGAACTTTACACATATCAAGCACTAACTCTTTTAACTCTAGTGCAAAAAAAGAACAGTCACTGATAATGCATTGTTCAAATTTAATGGGAGAGAATAAGGCTAAGTTGGGCCAACTCGCTTTAGTCCAATCTACCCCTATCACCTTTGAATTTTCAAAACTGACATCATTAAACTGGCTATAAGCTATTTTCACTAGGCTCAAATTACACTTAGTAAAAGTACAATCGATAAATTTACACTGATCAAATTTTGCATCACTAAAATTACATTCTGTAAAAGTGCAGTCTTCAAACTCGATAGCATAGAGCGTTTGGTTACTTAAGCTTAGCGATTTAAAATTTTGGCAGTAATAGGATTTTTTTTCAAGATTGAAAGCGGTCATTTATTGTCAATTTTAGCCAAAAGTAATAATAGTTTAAGTTAAATAGCGATATAAACATACCCTTCATATGATAAGGGGCAGTTGATATTGTTTTGTCAAAGTTTGCACTATTAATTAACCCATAGGGTGTACTGAGAAAAATAATTTTCTAAATAAAATGTTTGTTGGTACGGAAACAAAATCTTAGGTAAATAATTACTCTTATGATTAACCCATCAGTTAAAAGTGATACCGTTACTTATGAAAATAAAAATTATGCATCTGTTTATGAATCTTTACATGTGCTCTTTCATTTTCATCATTTATCAGGCTGTATCTGAAATAAAAATCGCGTACAATAATGCCAATTTTAGCCATTAGGCTACCTACTTGAGATACTTTCAGTTCATTGAAAATATTACTACAAGTACCTATTTACTGCTGAGGCAACTATGTCATCCAATTTTTATACCCATATCCAAGCGCAAATTGACCAAGTTAAAGAAGACGGCTTGTATAAAGCTGAGCGAATTATTACCACTGCTCAACAAGCCAATATCGCCGTTAGTTCTGGTGAGCAAGTCCTCAATTTTTGCGCGAATAACTATTTAGGTTTAGCGAATCATCCGGCACTGATTACAGCAGCAAAAAAAGGCTTGGACACCTATGGTTTTGGTATGGCATCTGTACGTTTTATCTGTGGTACGCAAGATATTCATAAAACTCTAGAAGAGAAGTTAAGCGACTTTTTAGGTATGGAAGAGACTATCTTATATTCTTCGTGTTTTGACGCGAATGCCGGTTTGTTTGAAACAATATTAACAGCAGATGACGCGATTATCAGTGATTCTTTAAACCATGCGTCAATTATTGATGGCGTCCGTTTATGTAAAGCGAAACGCTTCCGTTATGCTAATAACGATGCTACCGATCTTGAAAAACAACTGATTGCTGCCGATGAAGCCGGTGCACGCTTTAAGCTTATTGCCACCGACGGTGTGTTTTCAATGGATGGTGTAATTGCCAATCTTAAAGCGGTTTGTGACTTAGCGGATAAATACAATGCCATGGTGATGGTTGATGATTCTCATGCCGTTGGATTTGTTGGCGAACAAGGGCGTGGTAGTCATGAATTTTGTGATGTGATGGGCCGTGTTGATATTATTACCGGTACTTTAGGTAAAGCAATGGGCGGCGCGTCGGGTGGTTTTACTGCAGCTAAAAAAGAAGTTGTTCAATGGTTGCGTCAACGTTCACGTCCTTATTTATTTTCAAACTCTTTGGCGCCCGCTATTGTTAACGCATCAATTAAAGTATTGGATTTATTAGCCGATGGCGATGAACTGCGTAAAACGCTTAAAGATAATGCGGCTTATTTTCGCAGTAATATTGAAGCGGCAGGTTTTATTTGTGCCGGTGCTGATCACGCCATTGTGCCAGTGATGTTAGGTGATGCTAAGGTGGCAAGCGATATGGCCAGCCGTTTATTAGCCGAAGGGATATATGTGGTTGGTTTTTCTTTTCCAGTCGTACCAAAAGGCCAAGCACGAATTCGTACCCAAATTTCAGCAGCTCACACTAAAGAGCATTTAGATAAAGCCATCGCCGCTTTTATTCGTATTGGTAAAGAAATGGACATTATTTAATGAAATCATTAGTGAAATTGAAAGCTGAAGCCGGTATTTGGCTTCAACAAACTCAAAAACCAACAATGGGCCACAATGACCTATTGATTAAAATAAAAAAAACCGCTATTTGTGGCACCGACATTCATATTTACAACTGGGATGAGTGGGCACAAAAAACCATCCCCGTGCCTATGGTGGTTGGTCATGAATATGCCGGTGAAGTCGTTGATATTGGCCAAGAGGTCAAAGGGTTTGCATTAGGCGATCGGGTTTCTGGTGAAGGTCACATTACTTGTGGCCATTGCCGCAACTGTCGAGGTGGTCGTACGCATTTATGCCGAAATACTGTCGGTGTTGGAGTCAATCGTGAGGGATCTTTTGCCGAATATTTAGTGATTCCTGCCTATAATGCCTTTAAATTACCGGATGAAATTTCTGATGACTTAGCCGCAATTTTTGATCCCTTTGGTAATGCGGTACACACTGCTTTATCATTCGACTTAGTCGGTGAAGATGTCTTAATAACAGGTGCGGGACCTATTGGTATTATGGCTGCAGCCGTGGCTAAACATGTTGGTGCTCGACACGTTGTGATTACTGATATTAATGAATATCGTTTAGACTTAGCTAAAAAAATGGGGGCAAGTCGCGCTGTTGACGTCAGTAAAGAAAATTTAAAGGATGTCATGGCAGATCTTGGCATGACAGAAGGCTTTGATGTCGGAATGGAAATGTCAGGTGTGCCATCAGCCTTTAAAGAGATGTTGGCTAATATGAATAATGGCGGCAAAATTGCTATGCTAGGTATTCCTGGGCAAGATATGTCTATTGATTGGAGCCAAATTATATTTAAAGGCTTAACAATTAAAGGCGTCTATGGCCGTGAAATGTTTGAGACTTGGTATAAAATGGCCAGTTTAATTCAATCAGGTTTAGATTTAACCCCTATTATTACTCATCACTTTAAGATTGATGATTTTCAGCAGGGCTTTGATACTATGAGGTCTGGCTTGTCAGGTAAAGTTATTTTAAACTGGGATTAAATCTTTCAGTGTTAAACGTTAAAGGAAATTAAATGTCGGCAAGTGATGCTAGTTTTAAACATCTTTCGGTAAATGAATTACAGCAAATGATGGCTGATAATAGTCAAGTAATTGTCGATATTCGTGATCCGAATTCATTTCAAGTGAGCCGGATATCAGGGGCAATACATTTATCCAATGAATCGATTGCGGACTTTATACGTACTGCCGACTTAGACACGCCAGTCGTGGTTTGTTGTTATCATGGCCATTCAAGCCAACAAGCGGCCGACTTTCTTGTGAGTCAAGATTTTAGTGAGGTTTACTCCCTCGACGGTGGTTTTAGTCAGTGGCAATTACAATACCCGACTCACGTTGAGAAATAACGGTTAATGATCTCTAATGAGCCACAACTATTAGTTCATATTAATCAGCATAATATTGCATTACTCCTTGCTAATTATTTATCCACACTAAATATTCAAACCCAAGTGGTAGAAGAGTTAAATGGCTTTGCTATTTATTGTGCCAGTGAGCAAATTCAAATTGCTCAAGCAGAATTTGAAGAATTTATAAAGAATCCTCATCAGCCAAAGTACCAGCAAGCAGCTTGGCAGCATGCTCAGGTTAGTGATGTTAAATTGCAGCATCCTGCTTTTTTAACGCTATTTAAACAACAGTTTTTAGCGCATGCGGGTGTAGTGACGTTATCAATATTTGTGCTTTGTTGGCTGGTTTATGCTTTTTCGACTTTGGGCTTTGCTCGTGTTATTTACGCAGAACTCCAGTTTTTTCCACAGCTCTCATTAGCGTTATTATTTTCAGAACCTTTGAGATTATTAGGCCCTGCCTTCTTTCATTTTTCATTGTTACATATCGTTTTTAATACTATGTGGTGGTGGCAATTGGGCGGTAGTATTGAAAAAAGCTTAGGTAGAATCACCTTAGTTAATCTATTTTTAGTCTCAGCAATCGCGTCTAACCTTGGCCAGTTTATGGTTTCAGGACCTTATTTTGGGGGTTTATCAGGTGTGGTCTATGCACTAGTGGGCTTTATTTGGTGGTTAGGTTGGTTAGCACCTGAAAAAGGGTTGTCACTTTCAAAGCCCATTATTGGCTTTCTGTTATTTTGGTTGGTATTAGGATTTGTTGATTTATTACCAGTAAATACCGCTAATACGGCCCATTTACTAGGATTAATTAGCGGTTGTTTAATGGCATTATTGACAGTAAAAGCCGACAAAAAATTAAAACTGTAGACCGTTTAAGATCACACTGAGTAAGTTGGGCCTAGGTTTCTAACCATTGAGTAAACAATAATTTTTTAATTAACGGTTTTCCCGTTTCCCTTGTTAACAGACTTTTTACTTTGTCTTCACACTGTTTTAAAATTTCAGCACGTCCTTTAATCGACTTTACTTTACCTTCGGTTTGTTTACCGATAATGGTAATGATGGCATCACGTAAAAGTGGAGAATGATGCTCTACGGCATCTAAATTTTCTGATCCTTGAATCATTAACTTAACCGTTAATCGAACATAACCCATTTTCTTTTTTACAGTGACATAGTTGGTCAATATTTGTGGGTCAAAGGCAAAGTAAGCATACTCTTCTGCTTTAACTGGATTAAATGCCTGTGATGAAAATAATACAAAGCAAAACAAAATTAAGGATTTTTTCATAATGGATAAATCTCTGTCAAAAGAATAAAGGTAATTGGTTTATAGTACCTTTATTTGAGCTTGTTTTTTAATTTTTTTTTAAATTGTTTTTTAATGATACATTAAGTGAAGAGGTCTGATTTTAGTTGACCAAATTAGGTTACTGTTACGAAAATGATTATTGGTAAAGGGCTTGAGGTATTACGATGGAGAAACGACTTTTCATTAAGGCGTACCCTTTTTTCTATTAAGTGGAATGGGTGTACATCTTGCCTTTGACCTTGTTATGATATGCGCGTTATCAATCAGTCGTATTAGGTTATGAGTCAAAAACACCCATTATTTCCAATTCAATTAACTTGCCACTGGCAAGACCCCGTCGCGCATAATATTCCAGAATATTTGCTCAACTGGCTAGTTGAACCAAGTTCATTAACCGCGAGGTTAAAACGCCATGGTGGTGAATTTAGAGTAGAAGTGTTGGGTCAGCAAATTGACTTATGCCAAAGCCATGAAGCCAATGATGTGATTAAGGCAGGTGAACAGGTACTGGTTCGTGAAGTGCTACTTTATTGCGATGATGTCCCACAGGTCTTCGCTCGCAGTTTATTACCTTTATCAACGTTAACGGATGACGAGCAAGTGCTGGCTGAACTTGGCAATCAACCTCTAGGGCAAGTATTGTTTAATAATCCTTCACTCGAGCGTAAAAATTTAACCATAGCTGCTTTTGATCAAAGCAGTAGCGTTGGCCTATTAGTTAAAAATTTATCAATTGATGTTGATGCTGAATTCATCATGTGGGGTCGTTCTTCTTTATTTTTTGTTCATCAGAAGCCATTAATGGTTGCCGAAGTATTTTTGCCTCAGGCCTTTGCTTATCAGAAGGATGTTGATAAAAATGTCTAGCCTACAAATGAAATGGCAAGCTATTCAACAGCTCACCCGACTCGATAAACCTATTGGGACTTACTTATTGTTATGGCCAACATATTGGGCTTTATGGATTGCCTGCGATGGTTGGCCTAATTTGCATCTATTATTGGTGTTTACTTTTGGTGTGGTTGTTATGCGAAGTGCAGGTTGTGTTATTAATGACGTCGCTGATCGTAATATTGATGGTCAAGTAGAGCGGACTCAGCATAGACCTTTAGTGTCAGGTTTGGTCACGAGCCAAGAAGCCATGGCTTTATTTGGCTTTTTAATTGGTATTGCGCTTGCGTTGGTCTCAACCTTGAGCTGGGACACCATCTATTTGTCAGTAGTCGCGGTTTGCTTAGCGATGCTATACCCTTTTATGAAACGTTTTACTCATTTACCTCAAGTGATATTGGGAGCAGCGTTTAGCTGGGGTATGATTATGGCTTTTGCTGAAGCCAAAGGTGAAATCCCTTTAGTCGCTTGGTTATTATTTAGTGCTAATTTATTATGGACAGTCGCCTACGATACTATGTATGCGATGGTTGACCGTGATGATGATATGAAAATTGGCGTGAAATCTACCGCCATTCTTTTTGGTGAAAATGATAAAAAAATCATTGGCTTTTTACAGTTAGCTACCTTAGCATTATTATTTACGGTCGGTGAATTATTAGCTTTTGGCTGGCCTTATCAACTGAGCCTAGTGGTTGTTGGCGGTCTATTTAGTTATCAACAAATGTTAATTGTTGGCCGAGATCGACAACGGTGCTTTAAAGCTTTTTTAAACAATCACGTTGTTGGTTTAGTCGTCTTTATTGGAATAGTTATTGAATCCTTATAAGGCTTTTCAAATAAAAAAACTAAAACAAAACTTCGCGGTCTATATCAATCAAACTATCTTGCGATACTTTGCAGTACTTCAATTTTAACGAGTTTAGTGGCTAATACTCTAATATTTTCTAGCGTAGAGTTAGCAACCATTCTTCCATCCTCATCGGTACCAATATAATCCTGGTCTTTCATCGCATTGATAAGGGTTGCTTGGGCTTTTTTATCAATAAACTCTGGCGCGTTAATGTTGTTAAGTACCGACAGACGCTTGGCAATTAAAACCACTTTATTTTCAAGTTCTACTTTACTTAACGGCGCTAATCGATTGACTAATGAAGTAATAATGGCAAAGCGCTGCATTGTTTCATCAACACATTCACCTAGCGTACGAACTTTTGACCGTTGTTCAGTGTTTTCTATGATAGAAATAAAACCCAACTTACTCTCTTTGGCGATATTGGCTTGAATTAATGCGGTGAGTATATCTGAGACTTGTTGTGCAATTGCTTCCTTTGATTGCCATAAAAACAAATCGTTTTTGATAAGTGCCATTAATCGCTGAACATCAATTAATAACTCTTCTCTACTGATTTTAGCGGTGCGCTCTAATAATCGACAAATTAGGGCAGGTAAGATATAAACATGTAAAATATTATTACGGTAGTAGCGCATTTCAAGTGTCGCTGACTCTGATAATGAGATGATTTCGCCAAAACTGTCTTGATTAACAGTCACTTTACCAAGGGCTATCACATGTGCTAATAATTCAGTACCCGTTTCAGTAGGAATAGTGAGCTCAGTACTAAAAGGTGCTTGGCGTTGCATCATTAAGAAAAAATCAAGTTGGGCTTCAAGATCAATCTTTGATAACGCTTTATTGTCTGTGGTATGAAGAATGAGTGCCACGAGCGCTACACCATTTAAGGCGGCGGTTTTATTTACTGCTGTCATCACTTCATTAGCTAATACCTTAACCGTTGGTGTTAGCCAGTTCGGTTTTCTAGGATCGACTTCATCAATATCATCTTTCCAATCAGGCACTTCTTTATCTAAAAATTGATTAATATTGATGGGTTCACCAAAATTAACGAAGCCTTTACCATAATTTCGTAAATTACGGATGGCTTTAACAACACCAAAAATAGACTCTTTCTTTTTCTGACTACCGCTGAGCTCTTTATGGTAAGTGCCGACTTCCATCACGTGTTCATAACCGATATAAACAGGGACTAAAGTTAGTGGACGATCGATACCGCGCAGTAAACTTTGAATGGTCATGGCAAACATGCCTGTTTTTGGGGGTAATAAACGTCCAGTTCGGCTTCGGCCACCTTCAGCATAATATTTTACTGAATAACCACGTTCAAAGAGTAGTCCTAAGTATTCTCGAAAAACAGTGGAATATAAACGATTGCCACCAAAACTCCTGCGAATAAAAAAAGCACCCGCTTTTCTAAAAATAGGTCCCGCAGGCCAAAAATTTAAATTTATACCCGCGGCTATCCGAGGAGTCACTAGACCTTCATTAAAGATCACATAGGTAAGTAATAAATAATCCATATGACTTCGGTGACAAGGCACATAAATAATTTCATGACCCTCTTGCGCTAAATTACGCAACATATCGGCGTTTCTTACTTCAATTCCGCTATAGACACGGTTCCATAACCAATGAAGTATGCGTTCACCTAAACGGACTATTGAGTCACGGTAATCACCGGCAATTTCAGTCATCATTTTGAGCGCTTGTTTTTTTACTTCTTCCTCGCTGATACCTTTATTTTTTGCTTCTTCGGTAATAACACGCCTAATAGATGGGTTAACAAACAATGCGGTAAACATTTGTTTGCGGTGCATCAATCGGGGACCTTTTGCAGCAATTGTTTGACGATGAAAATGAAAGCGAGCGATGCGCATTAATTTATGCGCTGCTTTTTCATCATTGCCATTTTTATCAACCATGTGACGAAATGATAACGGGTCACTAAAGCGAACTAAGGTGTTACGACCTAAAAACAACACGATGAAAAACTTACGTAAAAAATTAGGAGATTCTTGATCGGCAAGTACGGTTCCGACACTGGCATGTCGTTTTTCTTTAGTGGGTTTTCGTCCCCAAATCATATTAACAGGAATTAACTGGGCATCGAGCTCTGGTGATGAGGCATGCTGGTTAAGTAGTTCAGCTCCTTGACTAATCGCTGATGTCTTACTTGGTTGATGCCATGAAAACAATGAACTAGGTTTCTCTAAACAAAAGGTTCGCGGAAATAATTGGCCGTTAACTGTTACTTGGCTTAGTGGGTCGGGAAGTTTTCTTTGTTTACAGGCTTTTTGTAATGTCAATAAATCGCTGGCGGATTGGTGGCGGACAATATAAAAAATAGGTTGTTGGTTAGCAACTTCAGCTTCTTCAATTGTTATATTAAAAGAGCTGTCGGGGACAATTTTACAGTGAACTAATAATCTAACAGGAAATTTTAATAACAAATAAAATAATGAACGAAATGCTAACATATTGTTTTGCTCGAATTTATGGAGACATTAGTCTAGCATTTTTCTCATTAATTTAGCTAGATACCCAGTGATTTCGTTTCGATTTTTTATATAATATAGGGCACAATCTGTTGGTTTAAATATTGATTATTAAGTGGAAAGCTTGGTCTGGATGACGGGTATTGGTCATATCCTTACGGTACTCGTTATTTTATGTTAGTTTAGCGACTATATTAGTTAGCTAATCAATTTATATGTAATAGTCACCTTTGATTTTAGTGACATATATGATGCCTTACTTTTTAGGATTTTATTTTGCAAAAAATAGCGATATTTGTTGATGTCCAAAACATCTACTACACCACCCGTGATACCTTTCAGCGCCAGTTTAATTATCGAAAATTTTGGCAAGACATTAACCAGCAAGGTGAAATAGTATCGGCATATGCTTATGCCATCCAACGTAATGACGACGCCCAACATAAATTTCAAAAGGCACTCATGCATATTGGCTTTGACGTTAAGCTTAAGCCTTTCATACAAAGGCGCGATGGTTCCGCAAAAGGTGATTGGGATGTTGGGATTACCATTGATGTGATGGAAGTGGCCAAAACAGTTGATACGGTGATTTTGTTATCGGGTGATGGAGATTTTGATTTACTACTCAATAAGGTCATTAATGATTACGGTGTTAGGTCTGAGGTCTATGGTGTAAAGGCGTTAACAGCTCAGTCATTAATTAACGCAGCTTCTGTCTTTCATCCCATTGATGCTGAGCTATTATTGTAATACTGCTGATTATTAAAAATTAAGTCATACTAACTATTTGAGGAGCATTATGAAATTATTAGCCTTCGCTGCTAGCAGCAGTTCAACATCAATTAACAAACAATTAGCCCGTTATGCTTCGTCATTAGTGACGGGTGCGACTTCAGAAATCTTAGATCTTAATGATTTTGAAATGCCACTGTTTAGCGAAGATAAAGAGCGTGAAATAGGCCAGCCAGAACAAGCGAAAAACTTCTTGGCTAAATTAGGCCAAGCAGACGCCATTATTATTTCTTTTGCTGAGCATAATGGCACTTATACCGCAGCCTATAAAAATATATTTGATTGGACTTCACGCATTGAGCAAAAACTATTTCAAAATAAACCTATGGTACTACTGTCAACATCACCAGGACCTGGCGGTGCAGCGAGTGTCTTAGCAGCAGCGAAAGGTTCAGCGCCCTATTTTGCCGGTAATGTCAAAGCCACGTTATCCATACCCAGTTTTTATGATAATTTTGATAGTAACAACAAAGTATTATGTAATAAAGAATTAGAGCAGACGTTAAAAGCTGCCCTTGCTACCCTCTCTTCGTTAAGCTGAATAAATCAAACTGAGTCCTTTTTGTCAGATCGTTTTAATAACAAACTTACCGTGACTTCGATGGTCGTGCTGACAAGTTTTGTCGCCACCAGTTTAATAACGATTACAATGTGTCAGGCTATAAAAAAGACTTATAAATCACCGCTAACGAAACGTGTATAACAAACGAGAATCCAAATGAAAGACCAATTTATTAAATCAAAAGCCGCCATAGCTTGGGGTCCACAACAACCATTGTCTATCGAAGAAGTCGATGTCATGTTACCTCGTAAAGGTGAAGTATTAATTAAAGTGATTGCGTCAGGCGTATGTCATACCGATGCCTTTACCTTATCGGGAGAGGACCCTGAAGGGATATTTCCCGTTATTTTAGGCCATGAAGGTGGTGGTATTGTTGAGCAGGTAGGGACGGGTGTTACTAGTGTGCAAGTGGGTGATCATGTGATTCCTTTATACACGCCAGAATGTAGAGAATGTAAATTTTGTTTGTCAGGTAAAACTAACCTCTGCCAAAAAATTAGAGAAACTCAAGGCAAGGGCCTAATGCCTGACGGTACAACGCGTTTTTATAAAGATGGTCAGCCTATATTTCATTATATGGGCTGTTCAACTTTTTCTGAATACACAGTATTACCTGAAATTTCTTTAGCAAAGGTCAATAAAGAAGCACCATTAGAGGAGGTTTGCTTACTCGGTTGTGGTGTTACCACGGGTATAGGTGCAGTAATGAACACCGCTAAAGTTGAAGAAGGAGCAACGGTTGCTATCTTTGGCTTAGGCGGTATAGGTTTATCCGCTGTGATTGGTGCAACCATGGCAAAAGCAAGCCGCATCATTGCGATTGATATTAATGAGAGTAAATTTGAGTTGGCTAAAAAGTTAGGGGCTACTGATTTTATTAATCCCCAAGATTATGATAAGCCCATTCAAGATGTCATTGTTGAATTAACCGATGGGGGTGTTGATTACTCGTTTGAGTGTATTGGTAATGTTAATCTGATGCGTTCAGCTTTAGAGTGCTGTCACAAAGGTTGGGGTGAGTCGATAATTATTGGTGTTGCGGGTGCAGGACAAGAAATCTCAACTCGTCCATTTCAGTTAGTTACCGGAAGAGTATGGCGTGGCAGTGCTTTTGGTGGTGTTAAAGGGCGTACTGAATTACCTGATTATGTTGAGCGTTACTTGCAAGGCGAATTTAAACTGAGTGATTTTATTACGCACACGATGGCATTAGAAGATATTAATGAAGCATTTGAGTTGATGCACAAAGGTGAAAGCATTCGTAGCGTCATTCACTTTGACAAATAAGTGTTTTGCTTTATGTCGTAAAATATTGCGGTAGTTAGTAGTTCGAGGTCTGAATACTCAAGGCCTTATTTTGAAAGGGTTATGATGACAATTGATAATTTAAGTGCAAATAAAAGCTTTGGTGGGTGGCAAAAACAATATAGTCACCATTCAACAACATTAAACTGTGACATGAGGTTTGCTATTTACTTGCCACCCCAGGCAGTCAATGGCAATAAGGTGCCGGTATTGTATTGGTTATCAGGGTTAACATGTACAGACGAAAACTTTATGCAAAAAGCAGGGGCTTTAGGTATTGCTGCTGAATTAGGGATTGCTATTGTTGCACCTGATACTAGCCCACGCGGTGAAGATGTCGCCAATGATGACAGCTATGATTTAGGCCAAGGTGCAAGTTTTTATCTTAATGCTAGCCAAGCTCCTTGGCATCGTCATTATCAAATGTACGATTACGTGGTTAATGAGCTACCTCAATTGATAGAGTCAAAATTTCCGGTATCAAACAATCGTTCAATTGCCGGTCACTCGATGGGGGGGCATGGTGCTTTAACCATTGCGATGAAAAATCCAGACCGTTACCGTTCAATGTCTGCTTTTAGCCCAATAAGTAATCCCATGGCTTGTTCGTGGGGACAAAAAGCGTTTACTGCCTATTTGGGTAAGAACCAAGACACTTGGCGGGATTATGATGCGAGCGAGCTTATGCGACATGCACAGCAATTTGTGCCCGCTAAAGTCGATCAGGGTGAGTCTGACAATTTTTTAATCGAACAGTTAAAGCCAGAAGCGTTAGCCGCGGCAGCGAAAGCTAGCGGCTATCCATTGGCACTAAACTTTCACCCAGGTTATGATCACAGCTATTACTTTATTGCCAGCTTTATTGAAGAACACCTTCGTTTTCATGCCACTCATTTAATCAAATAATGGTGCACTGTGCCGTTGATAATATTAATGGCAGATAACCGTGACCTTAAGTGAATCTAATTTATATAGCAAAGCGTTAGGTAGTCCTGATGATGTTAATTGGTCAGCCCAAACTTCGATAATAACTAAAAGTAACTGAGAAACTTTTATTTTAAATGGGGTGGTGCTTACAAAGGACAATAAAACAGCGGGACTTGCTATTATTTACAGCCTGTATATACTAACAGTATTTGTAACTAAATAATGCAGGATTCTTATGCGCCCTTTAACGCCTAGACAACAACAAATATTTGATTTTATTAGAGAAAAAATATCAGATACGGGTATGCCACCGACACGTGCGGAAATTGCCGAGTATTTTGGCTTTAAATCAGCTAATGCAGCTGAAGAGCATTTAAAAGCACTCGCTAAAAAGAGCTACATCGAAATGTTGCCGGGAACTTCCCGTGGTATTCGCTTGGCGGAAGAGTTTATTGAAGTTGAAGGCTTACCTTTGATTGGCCGAGTTGCGGCCGGTGAGCCTATTCTTGCTGAAGAGCATATTGAAGAGCATTACAAAGTTGATGGTGATTTATTTCATCCTGCAGCCGATTATTTATTACGCGTTAATGGCGATAGTATGAAAAATATTGGTATCTTAGATGGTGATTTACTCGCGGTACATCAAACAACTGATGTTCAACAAGGTCAAGTGGTAGTGGCTCGTGTTGAAGAAGATGTTACTGTTAAACGCTATAAGCGTGAAGGTAATGTAGTTTATTTACACGCTGAAAATGAAGATTTTTCGCCTATTAAGGTCGATCTTACTAGCCAAAACTTTACTATTGAAGGCTTAGCTGTCGGTGTTATTCGCGCTGCTGACTGGATGTAATCTTTTCAACTCAACCAGTAATTAAGAATAATAGCATAAGATTAAAGTCACCCTTGAGTCATTCCCTGAGGTGATTTTTTAATTGATGCCTTTTAGTATTATCATCATGATAGTTTTGTTAACTAGACCATCATTCATTACAGCAAATTGAATCACCCACTCTACTTTTCATATTTAAGCTATCCGTCACTCTTAGCTAACCCTTTTAAACCAAGTAATATTTCCGGGTTACTAACACTCAAAATTGATATTAGTGTTTGTATGTCCATGATCCTTAGGCGAAGTAAAGGCACAAGTGTTTCGTTTGAACGCAGACCGATTACCGCATTAGCGAGTACGTCTGCCGACAGCTCTGTGGTGCATTCATAATCAAGAATATCTACTATTGAAGCGTAATCACCGATGGTGGAGGCACGATCGCCACATTGTTGAGCGACTGCATTCTGAACCGCTACAGGTACAGCCATACGAAAAGCTACTCTGTAGCGCGAATTTTCTCCCTCTGTTTCGAATGACTTGTAATGTGGAGCGGTGTATAACCGTATTGCTGTCATGCGAAGTGCTTCATCACGAATAAGGCCAAGGTTGCCGGTTGCACTAAGCTCGTCATAGGTTGCGCGACGACGGTAAGCCGGAGTATATTGAGTAGCCCGATAGGCACTAATTAGCAGAGCTTCATTGGATCCCGTGCTTTCGTTTTCGAGCATGGCGAGTGCCTTAAGGGCATGGGTCGTTATATCTTCATAATATTCAACGAGAAACTGAGTGCTGAAAGCTTCCTCTTGAAGGTCTGCAGTCAGACGCTCGGTAAACAAAACAGATTGCTGATCGGTATTGAGTGCAGCACTCCAATTACTGGCCTGAAGACCTACAAATACACCCATGACGACAATTAGGAAGTCGATAGCAATGGCAGTCCATTCCTGATGTTGGAAATGCTTGATCACACGTCTTAGCAGCATTTGATTTTTCCTTATTTGACTATTTTATGTTGTATTACGAATAGGTCATCACAGTTCAGGACATAACGATAATTAACAGACTTAATCTTGAGTGTTAAAGATTAAAAACAGATAACCAGGAGCCGTTATTTTAAAAGTAAATTTAGAATAAACATTTTATAAATGATATGCACGGTATTTGATACCTTTAAGCAATTTCAGACAATATAAGGCATGGAGTCTGTTAAAAATTTGTCCTTCCTTCTCTGTTAAGAGTATATCAATATACTGATCACCTGTGAGTGACTTTCTATGGCGATTTTCTTGATTTATAGTCTTCTAAATTGCCATGTTATTAGATTGTGAAATTAAGTCTAATTAACCGTATGAAATAATATAATCGCCGGTTATTACCTCCTTATCGCTTATTATTCTTTTTATATAAAAATAAGCATAAAGCCGTATGGAGTATGCTTTAGACCGAATGGTTAGAGTTAATACTCGATTTTTTGTTTTTATGTTTATTTATTTTATAGGTGAACTTTTAATTGACCTAGTTAAAGTTTTAAGCGACCCTAGATTGCAAACCGTACAAAAATAGCACGAAAAATAACAATTATAATAAAATTACCGTGTGAGAGATTCTGTTTAATCTTTCGCCATACTGATTTAATAAAAATAAAAATAAGCACAAAAACTGTCCCAGTGGTAGGTATTTACACTGGGACTTTGTTTTGTTTTCGATTTAAAAGAGGAATAGGGGATGTCGAGTGAAAAGAGGTAACTTAGGTTTGCTGTTGTTGGGAAGTTTATTTTCCAGTTCAGTTTGGGCCGATATGAAACTAAACTTAACACAAGGTGTTACGAAAGTTAGTGAAGAAGTTTACGACCTGCATATGTTTGCATTGTGGATATGTACTGCCATTGGTGTAGTCGTATTTGGTGCGATGTTTTGGTCAATGATTTTTCATCGTAAATCAAAAGGCCATAAAGCTGCCGATTTTCATGAAAGCACGACGGTAGAAATTCTTTGGACAGCAATTCCTATTGTTATTCTTGTTGTTATGGCAATTCCAGCCACAAGCACATTAATAGACATGGAAAATAATGATAATTCAGATGTCACCATCCAAGTTACTGGTTCGCAGTGGAAATGGAATTACAAGTATTTCGATGAAGATATCGAATACTATTCTGTTTTATCGACTCCTCGCGATCAATATGAAAACCAAGACGGTAACTCAGCGGTAAAAGGTGAGAATTATTTACTTGAAGTTGATAAGCCGCTTGTTATCCCAGTAAACAAAAAAGTACGCTTTTTAATTACCTCTGATGATGTTATTCATGCTTGGTGGGTGCCTGCTTTTGCTGTGAAACAAGATGCTATCCCAGGATTTATTAATGAAGCTTGGACCAACGTTGATAAGCCCGGTATATACCGTGGTCAATGTGCTGAGCTCTGTGGTAAAGACCATGGTTTTATGCCCATTGTTGTTGAAGTTAAATCTGAAGCTGATTATGCCTTGTGGGTAGATGAACAATACCAAATGGCCGCAAAAGCCGCTCAAGCAGAAAAAGACTCGCTAAATGCTTCCGCCTCTATGGATGAGTTAATGGCGCTTGGTGAAACGACTTATGTGGCTTACTGTGCTGCTTGTCATCAACCGACAGGTTTAGGGTTACCACCTGCTTTTCCTGCCCTCAAGGGTACGCCTTACACCACTGAAGGTTCTGCAGACGATCACATTAATATTGTCTTAAATGGCCGTGCGGGTACTGGCATGCAAAGCTATCGTAAACAGCTGAGTATGAAACAAATTGCCGCTGTTGTTACCTATGAGCGTAATGCTTGGGGTAATGATACCGGTGATATAATTCAGGCTTCAGATGTTAAAGCTGCTGCTGGTGGCGATGAAACGAATGCCACAATGCCAGAAATTAAAGCGATTGTTGAAGAGGCTGTTACTGCACCTGTCGAAGATTTGACTAAAACTTATTCGATGACAGAAATGATGGTAATGGGTGAAGACGTTTACAACAAAGCGTGTGTTGCTTGTCATCAACCAACGGGTAAAGGTATGCCTCCTGTTTTCCCAGCATTAGATGGCAGTGTTATTGCAACAAGTGATATTGCTAAGCATATCGATATCGTGGTTAATGGTAGTGCGACAAACCCAGCAATGGGTGCGTTTTCCTCTCAGTTAACTAAAACAGAAATTGCCGCGGTTGTCACTTACGAGCGTAATGCTTGGAGTAATAAAACTGGCGATCTAATACAAGCTGCAGATGTCACTGCCGCAAGTGCGAAGTAGGGAATATTTAAATGACTACAGATACTTTAAATGATCATGACTCGCACGAAGGTGAGCATCACGACGATCACAAAATGACTGGTATTAAACGCTGGTTATATACGACAAACCATAAAGATATAGGTACGTTATATCTATGGTTCTCTTTCATTATGTTACTGACAGGTGGCGCTTTAGCCATGGTAATTCGTGCTGAGCTATTTCAGCCCGGATTACAAATTGTTGAACCTGATTTTTTTAATCAATTAACAACAGTTCATGGTTTGATTATGGTGTTTGGTGCGATAATGCCGGGCTTTGTTGGCTTTGCTAACTGGATGATACCGATGATGATCGGTGCACCGGATATGGCCTTACCAAGAATGAATAACTGGAGCTTTTGGATTTTACCTTTCGCTTTCGGCATCCTTCTTAGTTCATTCTTTATGGAAAGTGGTGCGCCTAATTTTGGTTGGACCTTTTATGCGCCCCTTTCAACAACCTATTCAAATGGTAGTACCGCATTCTTTGTTTTTGCTGTGCATATTATGGGTATTTCATCAATAATGGGTGCGATTAATATCGTGGTAACCATTATGAATATGCGTGCTCCAGGTATGACTTACATGAAAATGCCATTGTTTGTTTGGACCTTCTTTATCACCGGCTACTTATTGATAGCCGTGATGCCGATTCTGGCAGGTGTGGTAACGATGGTATTGACGGACACTTATTTTGGTACCAGCTTCTTTAATGCTGCCGGTGGTGGCGATCCAGTCATGTTCCAACATATATTTTGGTTTTTTGGTCATCCTGAAGTCTACATCATGATTTTGCCAGCCTTTGGTATTGTTTCAACCACTATTCCAGCATTTTCTCGTAAGAAATTGTTTGGTTATAGCTCAATGGTTTATGCAACTGCCTCTATTGCCTTCTTATCATTTATTGTTTGGGCACATCACATGTTTACAACTGGGATGCCGCTCTTTGGTGAGTTGTTTTTCATGTACTGCACCATGTTGATTGCCGTACCTACGGGTGTAAAAGTCTTTAACTGGGTAGCAACAATGTGGCGCGGTTCATTAACGTTTGAAACGCCGATGTTGTTTTCTATTGCGTTTGTGATTTTATTCACTATTGGTGGCTTCTCAGGCTTGATGTTGGCACTAACGCCAGTTGATTTTCAGTACCATGACACTTATTTTGTTGTTGCTCACTTCCATTATGTATTGGTAACAGGCTCGCTATTTTCTATGTACGCAGGGGCTTATTACTGGATGCCAAAATGGACTGGCCATATGTACAATAAAACCTTAGCAAGCTGGCATTTTTGGTGCTCATTAATTTCAGTGAACTTATTGTTCTTCCCAATGCATTTCTTAGGATTAGCAGGCATGCCTCGTCGTATTCCTGATTATGCTTTGCAATTTGCTGACTTTAACAAGTGGGTTAGTATTGGTGGTTTTGCGTTTGGTTTATCACAACTAATTTTCTTAGCTGTGGTGATTAAATGTATTCGTGGTGGCGAAAAAGCACCAGCGAAACCATGGGATGGCGCTGAAGGTTTGGAATGGACTGTGGCTAGCCCAGCGCCGTACCATACATTCTCAACACCACCTAAGATTGATTGATAATGGATAAAAGCCCAAAGCAGGAATTGAATCATGAAGAGCTTCAAACAGTTACTAGCTCTTCGAAGTCAACTCATGGCCAAGTTGTCAAAAAACTATTACTCATAGTCTTTGGTATGTTTGGTTTTGGCTTTGCTTTGGTGCCTTTATATGACGTGTTTTGTGATATCACCGGGTTAAACGGAAAAACCAATGGCACTGCAGTTTCTTATACTGCAGATGGTGTTGATACTTCTCGCACGGTTACTGTGCAATTTATTACTCGTATGGCCAAGGGAATTCCTTGGCAGTTTGAACCAGTAATTAATGAAGTAGATGTTCATCCAGGTGAAGTTAAATTTGTTAATTTTTACGCTAAAAATGAATCTATGCGTGACATTGTTGGGCAAGCAGTACCATCAGTTTCACCGGGTATGGCAGCAGGCTATTTTCAAAAAATAGAGTGTTTTTGCTTTACTCAGCAGCCATTAAAAGCTAATGAAGATGTTGAAATGGGATTACAGTTCTATGTCGATGTAGACTTACCGCCAGAGATCACCACATTAACATTATCATACACGCTTTATGATATTACAGGCAGCGTAGACTCATCCTCCTAATGGGGGAAGTGTAGACACACAAGGGGAATAAAATGACAACAAAAGAATATGAAAAATATTATGTACCTGACTCAAGCCACTGGCCTATTGTGGGCGCAGTCGCACTATTTTTAATCGCCATTGGCGCAGGTAATTATGTTTCTGATTTATCTAATAATGTAAGTGGCTACGGCGGACTAATTTTATTAGCGGGTATCGCTTTAATTATTTTTATGATGTTTGGTTGGTTTAGTAATGTTATTACCGAATCAATGGCAGGAAAGTATAGCAGCCAATTAGATCATTCATTTCGACAAGGAATGATGTGGTTTATCTTTTCAGAAGTGATGTTTTTTGCCGCTTTCTTTGGTGCTTTGCTCTACGCAAGAACATTTTCTGTACCATGGTTAGACGGCGCCGGTAATAACTTTATGACAGGTGAAGTCTTGTGGCCTGATTTTACCGCTACTTGGCCGTTAATAAAAACACCTGATGGCACAGAAACTACCGCAATGGGTTGGTATGGTTTACCATTAATTAATACAATATTACTAGTGACGTCATCTGTTACTGCTCATTTTGCCCATGTCGCATTAGAAAAAAATAAACGCCCACAATTAAAGGCATGGTTAGGAGTTACTATCCTGTTAGGTTGTGCGTTCTTATTTTTTCAAGTGCTAGAATATTCTCACGGCTATTCGCAAGAGATGCAGTTATATTTAACGAGTGGCATATACGGTAATACTTTTTATCTGTTGACTGGCTTTCATGGTATGCATGTTACTTTAGGTACTGTGATGCTTATAGTCATGTTCTTTAGAATATTAAAAGGCCATTTTACACCAGAGAAGCACTTTGCTTTTCAATCAGCAAGCTGGTACTGGCACTTTGTCGACGTCGTATGGGTCATGCTATTTGTCTTCGTCTATATTATATAGCGATTGATATTACGCCTATTGTCAACAATAGGCGTAAATTTACTGTTAACGTGTTGATATAATTATTACGTTAATAAGGTCGGGGGTTTGGCGTTATAATCCCCGTCAGTAAACCAACCACTAACAATAAAACTATGCCGACAGAAACGTAAAGTCGTCTACCAATGAATTTAGTCATTGACGGTTTATTAGGGTCGTTTTTATTCATTAATAATAACGCTTTAAATAAGTTGTAAACCATAAAGGCCATCAAGCCAACGATAACTATTTTAAATACCATCTAAAACTCTTCCTAAGTAGGATTGTTGTAATAAGGAAGTAAAATTCAAGTGCAAAACTGTAAATTTTCAACCACAGACCGAATTAAAATTAGCTTATCAAATATTCGCCTACCATGGTTAATTTTTACCTTAGTTATTTTTGCTGGTTTAATACAGTTAGGGTTATGGCAGAGTTCAAGAGCTTTAGAGAAAGAGCAGCGCCTTGAACGTATTGTTAATTTAAAAGAGCAAAACTCGCTTTCTTTACCTAAAGTGCTGGCGCTACAAAAGTTAAATACTCAAGCTAACTACACCAATGATTTTCCCGTTACTGTTGATGGAACATTTCTTCCTAACACAGTGTTTTTACTCGATAATCAAGTCAATAAAAATTCATTAGGTTACCGAGTGTATCAAGTGGCACAATCGGGTGAACATGCTGTTTTGGTTAATTTAGGCTGGACACAGGGATCTATTAATCGACAAGAATTACCGATAGTACCGCCATTAGTTGGTCGGTTTGAATTTGAGGGGCATATTCGTTTTATAGAAAAAGGAATTATGTTAGCTGAGCAGAATTTTGAAACGAATCAATGGCCTTTAAGAGTACAACAAATAGAGCTTGAAAAATTTTCGACATTAATAGGCCTTAAGCTATTGCCCTTTGTTGTCTACTTAGATGAAAATGAAGCCTTAGGTTTTGTAAAGAATTGGACACCCATTGTTATGCCTCCTGAGAAACATCGAGCCTATGCGTTTCAATGGTTTAGTTTAGCTGTAGCTTGGTTGTCGTTAATGATTTGGGCAAATTATCGATCTGGTCAAGATAGTGATATTAATAATAAAGAATAATGACAAAAAGGTTGGAAGGTATGAGTAGTAATAACACCTCAGAAAATAATGCAGCGAAGGAGTCAAGCCAATTAGCTCCTGAAAGTAGGTCAAAGTCACGTCGTAGTTTTATTTTGATGTTAATCGCTTTTGCACTGCCTGTTATTTTGGCAAAACTTGCTTTAGAGAATAATTGGTTAGCTTATGGTGTGACCAATCAAGGTCAACTTATTGAGGGAGAGTTAACACTGGAAAAGTTAGGATTAAATACCGCTAACTTTGATGAACAATGGTTAATTCTTTACGCGATGCCAGAAAACTGTGATAGCCATTGTGAACAAACACTTGAGAGCGTACACAATAGTTATGTTGCCTTAGGATCAGCGATGCCTCGGGTCACTCCTATTGCTCTTAGCCAAGTTTTATCATCACAACAGTTAACTCGGATAAGCGACAGCGAATGGCAATTAATACCGATGCCAGCTTTAGCCAAAAATAGGATGGATCATCCACAAATATTAGTGGCAGATCCTCAAGGTAATGTTTTTTTAAGTCACTCTATACCTGAAAATAACGCTGAGTTGTCTGCTTTTGGTAAACAAATTTTGGCTGATATGAAAAAATTATTGAAGTATTCGAGGATTGGCTAATATGTATAATCAAAAAAAATTGACGATTAGAAAGCTTGTTTTACTCAGTATTTTATTAGCTATAATTGTGGTCAGTTTAGGCGCTTATGCCCGATTAACCCATGCGGGTTTAGGCTGCCCAGATTGGCCAGGTTGTTACGGGATGATAGATGTACCTGTAAGCACTGAACAATTAAATAAAGCAAAAATTGCCTTTCCTGATCAAGTTGTTGACCCTGAAAAAGCGTGGAACGAAATGATCCACCGCTATTTTGCGGGTGCTTTAGGTTTATTAATTTTAGCGATTGCATTTTTGTCGTTTAGAAATCGTGGGCAGGGCACACCACTTCGTCTGCCATTACTGATTTTAGTTATTGTTACCTTTCAGGCAGCTCTAGGTATGTGGACAGTCACAATGAAACTGATGCCTATCGTTGTTATGGGACATTTGTTAGGCGGCTTTACTACCTTGTGTTTATTATTTTTGTTGTATTTGAGACTTAACCCTTATCGTTTGAGTACGGGCGATTTTTCAGTGAAAAAATATGGTCGCTATGGTCTTATCGGTATAGTGATTTTAACGGCGCAAATAGCGCTTGGTGGTTGGACATCTTCGAACTATGCGGCCCTGACCTGTACTGAATTGCCTATTTGTCAATCTGGCTGGGTAGAGCGCTTAACATTTGAAGATTCTTTTGATCTCATTCCACCAGAAAAAGAGACTTACGAATTTGGCCATTTAGATCATAACGAAAGGTTAACTATCCATGTGGTACATCGTATCGGTGCCATTGTTACTTCAATATATTTAGCTTGGTTACTGCTGATGGTTTTTATAAAGTCTAATACAATATTCTTTAAAAAATTATCAGCTCTTGTTGCTGTTTTATTATTTACTCAGATTAGTTTGGGTATAAGCAATATTTGGTTTTCATTACCCCTTGCCGTTGCCGTTGGCCATAATGTAGTCGCGGCTTGTTTGATGCTTGCACTGATCATGTTAACTTACAGCCTTCGTCGAAAAATTTAAGATTTTAAGGAATTTATATGAGCGACTCTTCAGCATTATCAATCAATGCAAAAGATGAAACGAAAATCACATTTATGAGTAAATGCAGCGCTTATTATGAGATAACTAAACCCCGTGTTGTTGCTTTACTCGTATTAACAGCCGTCGTCGGTATGAGTTTATCTGTGCCTGGTGCGCTGCCATGGGAACTCTTTATACCCGCAATGTTAGGTATTGGTTTATTGTCATCAGCTGCTGCAGCAATTAACCATATTGTTGATGAGAAAATTGATGCTGTTATGGGCCGTACACATAACAGGCCTTTGCCTGGTGGGAAAATAACAATTAACAACGCCATTATTTTTGCTGCAACTATCGCCATTATTGGTTTTGTTATGCTTTATGGTTTAGTCAATCCATTAACCGCATGGCTTACTTTCTCTGGGTTAGTAGGTTATAGCTTTGTCTATACGCTGTACTTAAAAAGAGCGACCCCACAAAACATTACTATTGGTGGCCTAGCTGGTGCGATTCCACCTTTGCTGGGTTGGACAGCAATGACCAACGAAATTCACCCTCATGCGTTATTACTAGTACTATTGGTTTTTACTTGGACACCACCTCATTTTTGGGCGTTAGCTATTCATCGTAAGAATGAATATGCCAAGGTGAATATACCCATGTTACCAGTGACCCACGGTGTTAATTTTACTAAAACTCAAATACTGTTATATACCGTATTGTTATTTGTTGTTGGCCTTTTACCCTATTTAGTTGGTATGAGTAGTTGGATCTATTTAATTGGTGCAGTCGTGCTCAATTTGGTCTTTTTCATGTACGCGTGGAAGCTGAAATTTAATGCTGATGAAAATACCGCGATGGATACCTTTAAATTTTCTATTGTTCACTTGATGGTTTTATTTATTGTTTTGTTACTCGACCATTACATCTTACCGTTAAATTAAGGACGAGCAAAAATAGTGAATAAATTACTTTATATTATTGTTGGCTCGGTGGCGCTTGCTGCCGGCCTATTAGGTTTTTATAAATCGTTTTATTTAGTGCAACCTGAACATGCTCTTTATTATCAGCAACCCAGAGTAATAAAGCCTTTTCAGTTAACTGATCATCAAGGTAATTTATTTACTAATACTCAGGTAGAAGGTCAGTGGTCTTGGGTTTTTTTGGGTTATACCTCTTGTCCGGACGTTTGCCCAACAACGTTGCAAGAATTAAACTTTATTTATGATGATTTAACCGCAATTGCTGAGAACCAAATATTACTAGTGTCTGCAGATCCCCAACGTGATACTCAAGAAAAGTTAGCGCAATATATTGCTTATTTTAATAAAGAATTTATAGCACTTAGAGGCGATCATGGTTTACTCTTTCCTTTCGCTCGTAATATGGGCTTAATGTATGCGATTACTGATAATAAAAACACGAGTAATGCTGGAGAATACTTAGTTGATCATAGCGCTTCTATGGTACTTATCAATCCGGATGGAAAAATTGCTGCGATATTTAAACCAAAGCAAGAAATTGGAGAAGTGCCTAGTATTGATGGCGAAAAACTTATTAGTGATTTTGAAAAAATAGTAAGGCTGTATAACTAAACTGCTGGTTATTTAACAACCAATTCCACCAGGCTTTAATGCTAAAATAAGCAGAGGTTATCTCTGCTTATTACATTTATGACCCATTAGACTTAAGGTCTTTATTAAAGCCCCTTAAGTAGTCACTTCAATTATTGTGCTCATAGTGTTATTGATTACAGCGGGTACCACTCCCCACCTTCTTTTAAGATAAACCATGGTTTTGAATACCAATAGTAACGGCCGGGCTTACTGATACTCGGTGCAGTACAATTACACCTCACCCTGCCTGTCGGTAGGTCAGCATTAAAGTGAATAGTAAAACTATTATCTTCTTGCCAGTGAATATTTTGGCGGCCTAGACCAGAGATATAACAATTGAGTTGTGATTTATTAAAATCTTTAATGGCGACATTAAATGTGACTGAAGTTGTTGTTTTATGTACAAAAATAGTTTGGGTATTTTGATCCACTAAACGGACTGTAAGCGGCAGTGAGCTAAGTTTATTACCAAGACTTGCTATAGCATCATAGGGTTGTGACGCTGGGAATCTTGGGACTATTGATAAATCAGTAGCCAGACCAACTGCTCCAGATTGCTGGGTAAAGGCGATAAAATTATTTTCTTTCATCCATTGCTGATTGATTGGCGAATATTCACCAAAAGGGTAAGCAAAATAACGCCAACTTTTCCCTGTTTTTTGTTCAATCATTTTTTCTGACTTGAGTAATAATTCGCTATAGTGGGCTAACCAATCACTTTGGCTGAGTTCATCTGGCACTCTTACTATAGAGTCGTGCTTATAACCATGGTTAGCAATAATGACTCCTTCATCGGCTAACGCCTTTAATTGCGGCCATGATAGATAATTCTTTTTGCCAGCATTAATAATACCTGGATTAACAAAAATCGTGTAAGGGTAACCAAAATTATCGAGTAGCGGTTTTGCAAAAGTGACATTGTCTTGATAAGCATCATCAAAGGTTATCGCCACAGTTTTATCTTTTAAGGGCTGTTGGTTTTTTATCGCATTGATTAATTGGGATAATGGCACTACAGTAAAATTATTATCTTTAAGATAATGTAAATGGACTTCAAATTGAGCAGGAGAAATACTGGTACTTTTTGGCGTGGTATCACTAACATGGTGATATTGAAGAATAACAGCGGCGACACTATTAAAGCTTAGCCCAAATAATAGTGCAATGAAGAGCGTATTTCTCATCCTGTTAGCCTTATACTGATGTTGATAAATTTTAACAGAGTAAAAATAACGTTTTTTCATCACAAAACATAGTATATTTTGCACAAGTTGCCGTTTTCCTCAACTTTTAGGAAAGTTATTGTTTCATATAAAAAATTCACAACAGCATAAAAATTTGTTTATGCTGGCATTGCCGATGATTTTTTCAAATATTACTGTACCGTTATTAGGGTTAGTGGATACTGCTGTTATTGGTCACTTAGACCATGCCTATTATTTAGGTGGTGCAACCGTTGGTGCCATGGTGATCACCTTTATTACTTGGCTTTGTGGTTTTTTGCGAATGTCTACTACAGGGTTGGCTGCCCAAGCATTTGGCGAACAAGATAGTCAGCTGGGTATTATTATTTTATTCAGAGGGATTTTGGTTGCCTTTTTAGTCGGCTTAACATTAATTGTTTGCCAGATTTTTTATTTAGATGGTGCGCTCTTTTTGGCTGGAGGCTCAGAGCAAGTTCAGTTTTATGCTCGTCAGTACAGTGATATCCGTATATGGGGTTTGCCAGCAGCACTCGCTAACTTGGTCATATTAGGGTGGCTATTAGGTAATCATCAAACGAAAACAGTCATGTGGTTACTTATATTTACTAACCTGGTGAATTTAGCGTTAGATCTGTTTTTTGTACTAGTACTAGATTGGCAAGTTAAAGGCATAGCAACAGCGACATTAATTGCTGAGTATTCAGGCCTAATGCTTGGCTTTTTTGTGATAGGTGTCAACTTTAATGAGGCAATTAAACGGGCATTTAATACTCAGAAACAACTAGTTAAAGCCGTTTTTGAAAAAAACGAATTGTTGGCCTATTTTCAGTTAAATCGAGATATCCTCATTCGAACTTTATGTTTAGAACTCTGCTTTGTTTTTATTACCTTTCAAGGGGCAAGGTTAGGAGATAATGCGGTAGCGGCTAATGCTATTTTAATGAATTTTGTGTTACTCATTTCCTTTGGTTTAGATGGTATAGCTAACGCCGTAGAGGCCATGGTTGGAAAAGCTAAAGGTGCAAAAGATTATATTACTTTAAATATTACCGTGGATATTTCCTTATTTTGGACAGCAATATTTGCCTTAAGTTATTCCGTGTTATTTTTCTTTGCGGGTGAGATTTTTGTTACTTGGATAACGGATATTGAAGAGGTCATCGCTTTTACAAATCAATACCTTTTTTGGGTAATGATTTTACCTGTGTTGGGTTGCGGGTGTTATTTATTTGATGGTATCTATATTGGTTTAATGCGGGCTAAGGCAATGCGAAATAGTATGGTTATCGCCACCTTCGCCGGTTTTTTTCCTATGTGGTTTATTTTGAAAGATTATGGTAATCATGCTTTGTGGGCTGCGTTATCACTATTTTTACTCGCCCGAGGAGTTACATTGGCTTGGCATTATTATTATCGGGTCAAGGTCAGTATTGAAGATTAGAGTATTGAGCAGCTTCGCTTAATTGAGTTTAATGAAGCTGCTGTTTGACTTGTGAATATTTAGGGAAAATTATAGATAGTTATCGAAGGTCATTAGAAGTTATTTGTTAGCGCGGCAATTAAGCCAATAATACCACCAAAAACACCCCCCCAAACGACTAACCAGCCCAGATGTTTTCTGATCATTGCTTGAATGATCTCTTTGACTAATTCGGGGGTTAATTCATTTAATCGCTGTTCAATAATATTACCGACCTTGTTTTGCATACCATCGATAACATCAGACTGCTCAAGTTCATTACGCAACATGGCATTAAACTCAGGACTTTGTGTGATTTCGGTGACAGTAACCTTCATTCTTTGGATAAAAGGTTCTTTTAATGGTGTTAAGGCCTCAGTGCCACCGACCATAGCTAACATACCACCAAAAGAAGAGTTTTCGATAACATCAACTAGGCTATCAAATGCTGGAGCAAGGTCTGCTTTAGCAATAATCGGCGATAAATCTATAGTGCTCGGTTTACCTGAGTTGTCAGATAAGAATCGTTCAATATTTTCTTTGGTAAAAAATTGATCCATCATTAAACTACGAATGCCAATTTTGAAATCTTCAAAACGTGCAGGTATTACTCCAGAACCATATAACCCCGGCACTTTTTCAAACAACATATGCACAGCTAACCAATTGGTAATGGCACCAGAGAGTGCAAACAAACCGATAGTAAAGACTATATGTTGATCTAGAAAGTAGCCCGCTATAGTGCAAACTAAAGCGATAAGGTTGGTGATAATACTTTTATTCACGATAATTCTCATATTCATTGACGTTATTTTGTCGTGCATGATAGCAAAAATACTTAACTTTAAGCGTGTTTTTAGTAATAATAACGACAAGATTTACTATTTATGGCGACTTTTATGAAAATAATAATAATATTAATCTCTCTGTTGTTAGACAGTGCCTGTTTAGTGGCCAATGCCAGTGATATTAGTTGGCGAGAATTAGATCGCAAACATACTGTTTTGATGTCCTTACCCCAGGGAAAAGTTGTTATAGAACTCGCTCCCCAGTTTTCGCCCAACCATGTCATTCAGTTTGAAAAACTAGCAAAAGACGGCTTTTATAACAGTACAAGCTTTTATCGCGTTATTGATGGCTTTGTTGCCCAAGCGGGCCCTAAAGATGGCGGTGAAAAAGATAAGTCTGTTACTCAATTAAAAGTCGAAGATCAGTGGTCTACCGATGAAACCTTTTCATTCACCAAGGTGCAAGACAATGATTTGTTTGCCGAACAAACAGGGTTTAAAGAAGGCTTTGCGATTGGTCATTCACCTAAAGAAAATACAGCATGGTTAACCCATTGCCCTGGTACTTTAGCTATGGCGCGTCAAACCCCGGCAGATACCGCAACTAGCCACTTTTATTTTGTCATTGGCCAAGCACCTCGGTATTTAGACCGGTTAATGACTGTCTTTGGCCGAGTTGTTTTTGGTATGGAGCATATACAATCAATTAAGCGCACCTCAACCATTGAAGGAGAACTTGCGGTTAATAGCAAAGAACACACTAAAATAATGAGTATGCAGCTGATGACAGACGTTCCTAAAGATCAACAAATCATCATTGAAGTTGAAAATACAGAAGATAAAAACTTTGCCAAAATGTTAGAGGCACGCCGTGCTAGAGAAAATAAATTCTTCTACAATAAACCGCCACCGGTATTAGATGTTTGCCAAGTACCTGTTAAAAGTCGATTAGTGACGAACTAAATTTGTTGCGCGGATAGATCTGGGAGAGTTTAAATAAATACTTACCAGGGGGTATTTACAGGGTCAAAATGATTGCTTGTTAAACGTTTGCCGTATAACGAATCGCAACAATATCAAAGACTTTTTCACCTTCAGGGGTTTGTACGACAACTTCATCGTCTACCTGCTTACCTAACAAGGCTCTTGCCATAGGCGAGTTTATACTGATATCGCCTTGTTTTACGTCCCATTCATCAGGGCCAACGAGGCGGTAAATTTTTGTTTCATCTTCTTCATTGATTAAGGTTACCCAAGCGCCAAAGTACACTTTTCCTTCTTGCTGTTTTTCAGGGTAAACAATGGTGAGCTCATCAAGCCGTTTTATTAAAAATCTTACTCTGCGGTCTATTTCACGTAATCGTTTTTTACCATAGATATATTCGGCATTTTCACTGCGATCACCTTGAGCTGCGGCTTCGGACACTGAACGGGTGATTTTTGGACGTTCATCTTTCCAAAGAAACTTAAGTTCTTGATCTAGGCGTTCCCAACCTGCTCGAGTGATGTAGTCTGATTTTTTCATTAATTATGTGTCATAGCATTATCATTATTAATGACATTGTAAGTGGAATTGACGATAGATGAAAGATCAACCCACGCTAGTGAGTACTGCCATTTATATGGTCTTACTCAGGGAGGACTAGATTTCATTAAAATTACTGGTAGAATGCGGTTAATTTAAAAATGACTAACTGTGGATTTTCGACTTAATGACTTCAATCGCTGAGCAAATAGCTCAAGAACTTAATGTAAAAACATCACAAATAATCTCAGCGATCGCCTTATTAGATGATGGCTCTACAGTGCCGTTTATTGCGCGTTATCGAAAAGAGGCCACTGATGGGTTAGATGATAATCATTTACGTCACCTCGACCAGCGATTGGCTTATTTACGGGAATTAGCAGACCGCCGTAAACTCATTTTAACAAATATTGAACAACAGGGTAAGTTGTCGGTTTCATTAAAAAAAGAGATCGAGCAAGCCGATAACAAAACACGTTTAGAAGATTTATATCTCCCTTACCGCCCCAAACGCAGAACTAAAGGGCAAATTGCCATTGAAGCAGGTCTTGAACCATTAGCGAATAAACTCTACCAAAATTGGTTGTTAGTACCCGCAGATGAAGCCCAACACTTTATCAATAAAGCCGCCGGTTTGGTTGATGAAAAGTCAGCACTTGACGGTGCCTTAGCTATTCTTATTGAACGTTTTGCCGAAGATGCTAATCTATTACAAAAATTGCGTAAGCATCTTTTAAAACAAGCTCACTTGATTAGTAAAGTAGTGAAAGGTAAGAACCAAGAAGGTGCCAAGTTTAAGGATTATTTTGCTCACTCTGAGAAACTAAGAACCGTACCTTCTCATCGGATGTTAGCTATGCTCCGTGGTCGAAATGAAGGTTTTTTAAAGTTACTTATTGATGTTGATCCCGGACAAGAAACTGATAATTATTCAAGTGCAGAACAGATCATTACTGAGCATTATAATTTACGTCTTAATGGGCAAGCGGGTGCCGCTTTTTTAACCAAAGTCATTCGTAGTGCTTGGAAAACTAAATTGTCTCAAAACTTAGAAACTGATTTATTAGGTAATTTGAGAACAAAAGCTGAAGTTGAAGCGATTAACGTATTTGCTAGCAACTTAAGCGACTTGTTGATGGCCGCACCAGCAGGTGCTAAAACGACTTTAGGTTTAGACCCCGGTATGCGAACTGGTTGCAAACTTGCCATTGTCGATGGCACAGGCAAGTTGATACAAACCGCTACTATTTTCCCTCATGCCCCTCAAAATCATTGGGATAAATCAGTTCGCACCCTAGTGAGTTTGTGTCAACAACATAAAGTTGAATTAGTCGCAATAGGTAATGGTACAGGGTCAAGAGAAAGTGACAAACTTATCGGTGAGGTAATCACCGCACTGTCAGCTAAATTAGCTGAGCAATCACCTGATAAAGCTGCAACGCCATTAACAAAAATGATTGTTAGTGAAGCCGGCGCGTCAGTTTATTCAGCGTCTGAATTTGCAGCTAATGAGTTTCCAGATTTAGACGTTTCCATCCGAGGGGCGGTTTCTATTGCTCGACGTCTTCAAGACCCACTAGCAGAATTAGTGAAAATTGATCCCAAAGCTATTGGCGTGGGTCAATATCAGCATGATGTTAGTCAAAGCCAGTTAAGCCAGTGTCTAGATAATGTCATTGAAGACTGTGTAAATGCTGTCGGTGTTGATTTAAATAGTGCGTCAGCGGCGCTGCTAACTCGTGTGTCAGGGTTAAATAAAACCATGGCACAGAACATGGTCGATTATCGCGACCAACATGGCCGATTTAATGATCGCAAAGAATTGAAAAAAGTCCCACGTTTAGGGCCAAAAGCCTTTGAACAAGCGGCTGGATTTTTACGGATCACTGACGGTAGAAACCCATTAGATATGTCAGGTGTCCACCCTGAAACTTACCCTGTTGTTGAAGCGATTATTGCTAAACTTAATATTGATATGCAGTCAGTACTTGGCAATAGTGAAGCCCTCAATAAAATTAATAGTAGCGAAGTTGCTAATCAATTGGCCGACAGTGGCTTTGGTGAATTAACCGTAAAAGATATTATCAATGAGTTAGAAAAACCCAGTCGAGACCCACGGCCTGAATTTAAAACAGCAATATTTAAAGAAGGCGTTAATACCGTTGCTGACTTATCCGTCGGTATGATTTTAGAAGGGGTTATTTCTAATGTTGCTAACTTTGGTGCGTTTGTTGATATTGGTGTTCATCAAGATGGACTAGTGCATATTTCATCACTTACTAATAAATTTGTCAGCGATCCAAGAGAAATTGTCAAAGCAGGCGATATTGTTAAAGTGAAGGTTGTTGAAGTTGACGCAGCTCGCAAACGTATTAGTTTAACAATGCGTTTAGATGATGTTAGCCCAGCGAGGCAAAACCAGAATGGTCATAATAAGAATACTCAGTTTGAAAAGTCGGGACAGATGACCAATAAAGCGCCACAAAAAAAATCACCACAACAAAGCGCTAGAAAAGTTAATAAAGTCAAAGAGTCGGAAAATGCTGCTATGGGAAATGCGTTTGCCGATGCCTTTGCTAAGTTAAAAAAATAAAGCGTTTGACTAAAAAATTGAAGCATATTTTTGGGCAAAAAAAGGGGAAGCATATACTTCCCCAAAAAACCTCAATAGAGGTTGTAACGCAAGGTTGGAACTGTTGTCAAATATACTTATAAAACATATTTAGCAGAGAACTGTAGATAGTTAGTATCTTCATTAACTTCTGCCATTTCAAAATTACCTACTTCAACACCAAAAGATAACTCTTTGTTATAGTTTTTGAATAAATTTACGCCCCAGTGGACACGTTTTGTATCTGCTATATCCGCTTTGGTAGTGCCATAAAATGCAGTGCTTCGCATTTCATTTGTCCAAAAATGACGGTAAGCAACCATAACCGAAGTTGTTTCTTCTACTTCGACAAAACCGTTTGCTAAATCTCTTGCAGCGACGACGCCGACATAACGGCCAGTATCTCCGCCATGGATTTGAAAGCGAAGATCATCTTTACCAACCGTTTTAATGCGACCAGCAATACCATATCCTAGAGCAGATTCAGAGCCATTAATTGTGTTTAATTGGCGAGATAAACCTGAAACAGAAACATTACCCCAATCACCTTTAAAAGTATATTTTGCAATAACATCTGGAACTGAATCTTGGCTGGCATCACCTTTGTCAGTGTATGGATTTTCTAATGAAACTTGAAGACCTCCCATGGTATAGCGTACTTGACTTTGACGAATGAAAGCTGAGGCTACTAGTGGGCCAGCAAAATCAGCTGCTTCTGCAAGTGCACTGGTGTTCATGAAAGTCGTCCATGTTTGACCAACTAAGATATCTTTATATTTAATAAATGCGTGGCGAAGTCTTGGATGAGAAGAGTTTGAAATAATTTCATTACCGCCACCACCTAGAAAGTCCATTTCAATAAAACCGGTAACATCACCATTGACATATTTAGTATTAAAGCGTGTTTCATTGACTGAAAATTTAGTTTTCGTCATATCCTCAACAACTGCACCGTAACCGATCCAGTAATCATCATTAGTTACTGTGCCAGTTGACACTGTACCATTTAGGTGGCGCGCATCCATTTTGATGTAACCACCAAAAGTGATTTTGTGATCTTCACCTAGTTCTATCTCATAACCAGCATTAGCAGCACCTGCCATTGTTAACAAGCCGGTAGCTAGTAATATTTTTGTGTTATTGAACATTTTATATCCCCATTTAAAATAAATTGCCAAAGCCTTATTAATTTGCTTTTTGGTAGTGTGTTATACAACTTGGCTATTAAGATATGGAATTAAATATAAAGATGTAATTAGACATAAGTCTAAGAAAAAGATCAAAAGTATTAACGTGTCCATTTTTATTGACGTTAAATGATAAAAACATCAACTAATACTTTGGTCTAATATAAAGGTTGAAGTTTATTTAGTTGAAAATAAATTCTGTTTGAGATAAATCAATTAAAACGTGTGATGAGTCAATAAGAGGAGAGTAAAATGCTTATGAACAATATTTTAATTACGTTAGAAGAGAAAAAAACACAATTAGTTACCCGCATTGATGCCATTGAGCGTGACTTTAAAAAAGGACGCTCGCCAGACTTTACAGAACATATGACAGAAAGTGAAAATGATGAGGTACTCAAGGGAATTTGTCAAGAAGCGCAAGCTGAACTCCGTCAAGTAAATGCTGCTTTAATAAGCATTGAAAACGGTGAGTATGGTCATTGTGTTCAGTGCGCAGAAAAAATAGCGGTTGGACGTTTAAAAGCACTCCCCTATACCAACACCTGCATTAACTGTGCTCAATAACGTTAAGAATGTATTGAATGATAAAAGTACAGTAGGTACGTTATTCAAGAAGACTAGTATGTAATTAACATAACGTCTTAAGTGTTAAGTTGTTATGTTTATCTTGGGCAATAAAGAGTTCAGCGGTGGCTATCGCATCATTTAATGCGTTATGGGCAAAGTGATTAGGTAAACCCGTTTTTTTGCGTAAAGCAGGTAATGTTAATTCGGAAGAGTCGTAGGCTATATCACGTTGATCTAACTTTCTTTTGGCTAATGCTAACGTATCAATAATGAGTAAAGGAGGATAAAAACCATAGAGTTCAAGGCAAGCTTGCTTTAAAAATTGTTTTTCGATACGGGCAAAGTGCACCAGCATGACTTTACCGGCTAAGGCCTGAAGTAATCTTTCTACGACAATTTTTAAAGACTTTCCATATGATTTTTGTTCATCGGTAATTTGATGGATAAATATATTGCTTGCATCAAGTGCTTTTTCTGTATTAATAATCTGATGGTAGCAGGTACTAAGCTTAATTTGTTGGTTAATAATTTCGACAAAACCGACACTGAGTAATTTATCATTGATAGCGTTTAAACCCGTGGTTTCGAAATCAACAGATAAAATAGCTAACTCATTTACCAAGGTATTTTTATCAGGGAAGGGCACGGATAAAAAATCTTTTAAGGCACCATTAGGTACTTTTTTTAATAAAATTTTACGTCGTTTTTCATGGCTTTGTAACCAATTAAAGAACATATTGTTATCCTCTTATAGTACTGTCGACTGACGATGGTCTTGTAGTGTTTTAATGACTTTAAATGCATCTTTTAAATGTTCACGTTCAAGTCTCGAAATTTCTTTGGGTGAAATATAATTGTCAGGAGCAATATTTTGTTGTATTTGTTTTGCTCTATGTACTAAACGTACCATAGTTAAAAACTGATAAGCATCAATAAGGTTAGCAGCGGATGAACTACTTAGTGACGCACTGCCGGCTGAAAGTTTAATACGTTCAATAGTATTAACGGCAGAAATGCCTTCCGATAAGGCATAAATTCTTGCCAAGTCGACAATAGGGGCAATGCCATTATGCTTAATATCAAGAGTAGACTTATGCTTACCGTTTTGAATTAAAACAAAGTCTCTAAAAAAACCGAGTGGTGGGGGTAAACTTAATGCATTAGTTGATAAATGAGCGATAAACAACGTATTACGTTGAGTTTTAGCCAACATTTTTTTTCGTACGGGGTCAAGTAAACCGGCATCACCATAAACAGTTGTTAAATCAAAGAATATACTGCTGAACAATAATGCAGAGGGGTCTGGAGTATCAATCCATTGGTCAAAATAATGCTGCCATTGGCTTTGTGGTTGTCGCCATTTACTATTGGTCGCCATAACATTACCCGGGCAATAGATAAAACCGCAATTAGCTAAACCATCACAGACGAACTTCGCCAGTTTTTTAAACCAGGCATCATCTTCAGGCTTCATGTCATCTGAAATAATTAGCGCGTTATCTTGATCTGAATGGACAAGTTGCTCTTGCCTAGCCTGAGAACCACCAGCTAACCAAGCATAAGGGACGGGTGACTCACCATAAATTTTTTCAGCCATATTAATTAGACGACTGGTAAAGGCCATGGTTATAGCGCTAATACTTTTGCCAATATGATCAGCGCTCGCCCCTAATTTAGTGAGTTTTATTTGTAAATTAGTTAATAATTGACTTATTTCTACTAGCTCATTAACACTTTGGGCTTTCATAATAATACTGGTGAGGTTAATGGCGTTATTACCTTCATTATTAATTAAGTCAGTCACGGTAACTATACCAGCAAGCTTACCTTGATAAGTAATAGGTAAATGGTGGATATGTTTGTTTGTCATGGTAATTAATGCATCAAAGGCATTACTTTTAATGTCTATTGTAGTGATGTCACGGGTCATTATTTCAGTGACTTTTTTTGTAATAGGTAAACCTAAAGCAACACAACGACGCCGAATATCTTTATCGGTAATAATGCCAATTGGGGTATCATCGACATCCGTTTTATTAACGACGACCAAACAAGAAAAACCAAGCGTTGTCATCTTTATTGCGGCACTTTGAATACTGGCATTTTCTGAAATTGTCGCGATAGGACTGTTATAGAAATCTTTCACTGAGGTGTTTGTTAATGACGAGGCTAAAATAGCGTCTTCATTCAATTGAAGTATTTTTTTATTAAGGCGTTGGGCTGCGGTTTGCTCAAAAAAATCGCTCACTCTAGGGGTATCTTTTACTAGGGCTTTTAAGGTGAGGTAATCGATAGTATAAAGTAAGGCATCTTCTTCAATAATGACAGTAATTGTTGAGTGGTCCAGCCCTTTGTTAGATAAGTTACTTTGTTCATCACGACAATAGACTGTACAGAGATCTCCTTCACCATATTTGGCGATAAGTTTTTTATCGGCTGCCAAATAACTAAGCGCACCTTTACGTAATATATATAAACTGGCTTGAGTTGTTCCTTTGGGTGGTAGTGTTTCTCCGGCTTTTAAGTAACAAATACTTATTTTACGGACAAGTCGATTTATTATCACCGGTGATAATAAATCAAAAGGGGGGATTTGTTGTATAAAAACTGTTATTTGGGATAAATCAGCGTCCATTTCAAAGGCCTTAAATAATAGTTGTATGCTATTTAATGTAGAGGTTTGAGCTAATTCAAGTCAACTGAAAAATGAAGATCTAGACTAAAGTGTAATACCAGTGAAAAAATATACTTGCTAGTGTATTTGGGAGGATAAGTTGAATATGGATTGATTTTAATCAATTGTCGATATTATTTATTGTTAATAGGCTTATTAAAAGTAAATCTATAGTTATCTTTTCCTTATATTATTACAAAGTATTATAATTTTTTATTATAACCTTTATTACAACGGTAATTACAAAAGCTTAGGCGTATAAAATAATTAAAAACGCTGACGTTTAGGAGAATATTGTGGAAGAGACAACATATTGGCAGAAAAATTTACGCTTAATAATGATATGTCTAGTCATTTGGTTTGTAGTGTCATTTGGCTTTGGCTTGTTATTAGTAGAACCGCTTAACGCGTTTCGTCTTGGGGGGTATAAACTCGGTTTTTGGTTTGCTCAACAAGGTTCAATTTATACGTTCGTTGGTTTGATTTTTTGGTATTCAAGTAAAATGAACAAACTAGATGACGAATATCACGTCGAGGAGTCATAATGGATGAGTTAAAGCTTTATACTTATATTGCCGTTTTCGGCTCTTTTGCCGTTTATTTTGGTATAGCATGGTGGGCTCGTGCAGGCTCTACTAGCGAATTTTATGTTGCGGGTGGTGGTATCACACCGATGCAAAATGGTATGGCAATTGGTGCTGATTGGATGAGTGCTGCGTCATTCATTTCAATGGCAGGAATGATTTCCTTCCTAGGTTACGGTGGCTCAGTTTTCTTAATGGGTTGGACGGGTGGTTATGTATTACTCGCCATGTTACTTGCGCCATATATGCGTAAACACGGTAAATTTACGGTACCTGAGTTTATTTTTGATCGTTATTATTCAAAAGCTGCACGTATTGTTGCGGTCGTTTGTTTAATTATCGCTTCATTAACTTATATCATTGGTCAAATGAAAGGTGTCGGTGTTGCTTTCTCTCGCTTCTTAGAAGTTGATTATGCCTTAGGTTTAGGTATTGGTATGTTTGTTGTTTGGGTATATGCTGTACTTGGTGGCATGAAAGGCATCACTTATACGCAAATTGCTCAATATTGTGTGATGATTTTTGCTTATACCATTCCAGCCGTTTTCATCTCGTTACAATTAACAGGTAATCCAATTCCACAACTTGGTTTAGGTAGCACACTTGCTGATGGTAGCGGTGTTTATTTGCTTGATAAGTTAGATATGGTCGTTACTGATTTAGGCTTTAAAGAGTACACTACAGACAACATGGGCGGTACATTAAATATGTTCGCATACACTATGTCGTTAATGATCGGTACTGCAGGCCTTCCTCACGTAATTATGCGCTTCTTTACTGTGCCTTCTGCACAAGCAGCTCGTTCTTCAGCCGGTTACGCCTTAGTATTTATTGCCTTATTATATACCGTTGCTCCTGCAGTTGGTGCCATGGCACGTTTGAACTTAATGAACACCATTGAGCCAGTAGCGGGTCAAAATATGGAATATTCTGAGCGTCCACAGTGGTTCAAAGACTGGGAAAAAACAGGTTTATTACAATTTGAAGACAAAAATGGCGATGGTAAAATCCAATACACGGCAGGCGAAACCAATGAAATGGTGAAAGTTGATCGTGATATTATGGTGCTTGCTAATCCTGCAATTGCGAATTTACCTAACTGGGTCATTGCTCTAGTGGCGGCTGGTGGTTTAGCCGCTGCATTATCAACGGCCGCCGGTTTGCTATTAGCAATATCTTCCTCAATCTCACATGATTTAATGAAAGGAGTGTTAACGCCCGATCTTTCAGAAAAGAATGAGTTATTGGCAGGTCGAATTGTGATGACTATCGCCATATTAATTTCCGGTTACTTGGGGCTGCATCCTCCAGGATTTGCTGCCGGAACGGTCGCACTAGCCTTTGGTTTAGCGGCATCATCGATATTTCCTGCATTAATGATGGGAATATTCTCTAAAACGATGAGTGGTACCGCTGCAATAGCAGGTATGTGTTCAGGTATTGGTATTACGATGTTGTATGTATTCCAACACAAAGGCATATTATTTATTGACGGTACATCCTTCCTTGGTAGTATGGATCCAAACTGGTTCTTCGGTATTTCACCTAACGCTTTTGGTGTTGTTGGTGCAATTGTTAACTTTGCTGTAGCATTCGCTGTACTTAAAGCAACAGGTCCAGCACCAGCGCATATTCAGACAATGGTTGATAATATGCGTAAGCCAGGCATTAACGCTACTGAAGCTCATGCACACTAAGTAAAATGTAAAAACATAGAAGAGAAAACGTAACAAACTTTGAGTTGGGGAAGTGACTATTCATCCTCACCTCAAAGTTTTTTTCAATTAAAAAAAAGATGAAAAATAAATGAATAAACATACTAGAATTGCTTTTATGATTGCGCCAATTTTGGCGGTTATAGGTTATATCGCGGCTGATTACTATAAAGAAAATCAAGCAAATGATGATAAAATTATTAAACTTGTACCTGTCAGTCATTGTGATGTTATTAATGAGTCGTGCATTCTAAAAGCCGGTGATTTTGAAGTAAATGTTTTTGATAAAAAAGGCATGACGACAGTAAATTCGACATTCCCGCTCGATACTGCAACACTTTTTTTAGTGGACAAAGAGAATAACTCTAAGCAATATCAATTAGGTATGATTGAAAGCCCTTATTATTGGCATACTAGAACCAACCTGAGAAGCCTAGCCGGTGAAAAGGGTGAAAGTTATAAAATTCGTTTGATTATTAATATTAAAGGTGGTCGTTATATTGCTGAGTTTTATACCCAAACGACAAAATAAGTTGAGACGGTGCGGTCAATAAGTGCTACAACATTATCAAATCAACGTTTATTTTATTGAGTACATATGTTCCCTAACTGGCAACTCATCACTTTAAGTTTCACCTATATTGGTTTAGTGTTTTTGGTGGCTTATTTAGGTGATAAATTTCGTCATAGTCTGGTTAAAAAATCTCAACCAATAATTTATGCTCTTAGTCTAGGTGTTTATTGCACTTCTTGGAGTTTTCTCGGTACTACTGGTCAAGCTTCATCTAATTTTCTTTCTCATATACCTATTTATCTGGCACCCATTTTATTATTCGTTTTTGCCTGGCCTTTTATTCAGCGAATTATCCGCGTTAGTTTAAAACTTAATTTAACCTCTATTGCTGATTTGCTAGCCTCACGTTTTGGCAAGTCACATAACCTCGCTATTATGGTAACTTTAGTTGCGTTAGTCGGCACTATGCCATACATCGCATTACAGCTTAAAGGCATTGTTTACTCCTTTGGGCAACTGCAAAGTGAACCTAATCAAATTACTTGGCGTTTTGGCCTAATTGTTAGTCTTGTACTGGCTGGTTTTACCATAGTCTTTGGTATTCGTAATCTCGATGTTACTGAACGCCATCCAGGGGTTATGTTAGCTATAGCTTTTGAGTCTTTAATTAAACTTATTGCCTTTGTCGCTGTAGGCTTATTTGTTTGTTTTGTTTTGTTTGACTCACCAATGGATATTTGGCGTCAAGCCAGTGCAAATGAGTTACTAGAGCAACAACTTGAAATGCCAAATATTAGTGCTATGTTTGCCATGACTGTGATTTCAATGGCGGCATTTATTTCATTACCTAGACAATTTCAAATGATGGTGGTGGAATTAAAAGATGAAAAAGATACTTGGCTTAGTCGTCGAGTTTTCCCTATCTATTTATTGATTTTTGCTTTATTTCCTATTCCGTTAGGTCTGGCGGGCCAACTCTTATTAGATGGTAATATACCTGCAGATGCCTATGTTTTATTTTTACCACAGACAGGTCAGCAATCATGGTTAACCTTACTTGCTTTTTTAGGTGCGATTTCAGCCGCCAGTTCAATGGTGATTGTTTCTGCAATCGCGCTAAGTACCATGTTAAGTAATGAGATTGTTTTTCCATTATTATTTCGTCCATCAAAAAATAAAGATCGGGACTTTTCCGAATTTAGAATCCGTTTATTAAATATTCGAAAGCTCTTAGTATTAATGGTTATTTTACTTGGCTACGGTGTGTTTTTGATGGCATCACCTGATACCTTATCGTCACTTGGTGAAATAGCCTTTGGTGCGTTTGCCCAATTAGGACCGGCATTAGTTGCCGCTTTTTATTGGCGAAAAGCTAGTTTAACTGGAGTTTACGGTGGTATATTAGTTGGTTTTATGGCGTGGTTGACACTCAATTTTCTTCCTCAATTTGGCCTATATCAACAACCCTTTGAGCAAGGGTTTTTACCCGTCAATACCACAGTAACATTGATGAGTTTAGCCGCTAATTGCATCGTGATGTGGGCACTGACAAAAATCAATCGTCAGAGTGTGCAAGAGCGCGTACAAGCATCATTATTTTTAGAATGGCAGCCACCTAAGTTGTCCAATTTTCAAAAGAATCGTTTGCTCGATTACCGAGAATTAGAGTTGCTAGCTTCACGTTTTGTTGGCGTTGAAAAAGCCGAGTCCAGTTTTAGCGAATTCCAATCACAGCACTTTATCAATAAAGATAATAATAACGCTTACAACCAGTTATTGCGCCACCATACGGAGAATATTTTAGCGAGTGTTATGGGGGCATCTAGCGCTCGACTGGTTTTGTCCTCAGCACTTGATGGGCGTGATATTGCGCTTGATGAAGTCGCCGCTATGGTTGAGGATGCGTCAAACCAGCAACAAGAATTTAGCCAAAATTTATTACGTAGTGCCATCGAAAATGCGAGTGAAGGTATTTCGATTGTTGATCATGAGTTAAAATTGGTCGCATGGAATAAAAAATATTTAGATCTCTTTGATTACCCGAAAGAACTTATTTTTGTTGGTAGCCCAATAGAAAGACTTATTCGCTGTAATGTTGAACGTGGCCTTTGTGGTGCTGGTGATATTAATCAGATGGTAAACAAACGGTTAGAATACTTACGTACCAGTGCAAAGCATAGGTCAGAGCGTCAACACCAAAATGGTCAAGTGATTCGTATTGAGGGTAATCTGCTACCGGGTGGTGGTTTTGTTATGGTTTTTTCTGATATTACGGCCTATAGGCAAGCTGAAAATTTATTAAAAGAAGCAAACCAAGACTTAGAAACACGCGTCGTAGAACGTACGCAAAAATTAGCACAAACTAATGAAGCGCTAGCGATAGCCCGTGAAAAGGCTGAGCAAGCCCACATTAAAAAAAGTCAGTATTTAAAAGCCTGTAGTCATGATTTAATGCAACCTCTTGAAGCTGCGAGGTTATTTACTGCTGCCCTTGGCGAGCAAGATAACCTAACTAAAAACCAAAAAAGGCAAGTTGAAAACATCGATCACTCGTTGGAAGTTGCCAATGACTTATTGGCTGACCTGGCTGAGATTGCTCGTATTGAAAGTGGCAATATTAGACCTCATTTACAAAGTTTTCCATTAGCAGAAATTTTTGATAGCTTGGCATTAGAATTTGCCGCCAAAGCGGAAGAATATCGTGTGATATTTAAAGTGATCAAAACAAAAGCTTGGGTACGCTCTGATAAAAACTTATTACACCGTATACTGCAAAATTTAATTGGCAATGCTTTTAGTTATGCAAGTCCTGGTAAAGTCATACTAGGCGCAAGGTATAAAAATAATATCGTGAGCATCCATGTTCTTGATGATGGCCCGGGTATCCCATATGATAAGCAGCAATTAGTCTTTGAGCAATTCATCCAGCTTGATACCCCGATGAATAACAAACATTCAATAAAAGGCTTAGGGCTAGGACTCAATATAACCGAAAGTTTTTGTCAGTTACTTAATCATCCACTAAAGTTAAAATCTATTCCCAGCAAAGGCTGTAATTTTATTGTGAGTTTGCCTAAAGTGGTCGAGCAGGTCATTACCCCGTCATTAGTACCAAAAAGTAATCACGGCTTAAAAGGTGTCAGTGTGTTATGTATTGATAATGATCTAGAAATTTTAAATGGGATGAAAGAGTTATTAACTGCATGGCAATGCCATGTATTAACGGCTGATTCGGTAAGTAATGCTTTAACAGTGTTTAGTGAATATAGTGATGAAGTTGAAATTTTATTAGTAGATTATCAATTAAGTAAAAATGAGGATGGCTTAACACTGATTCGCGATTTAAGAGCGCAATGCCAACACGATATACCTGCCATTTTAATTACGGCACAAACAGGTGAGGATATTGAAGAAAAGGCTAGAAAAGATGATGTTAGTTATATGAAAAAATTAGTAAAACCCGCAGCGCTTAGAGCAATGATGAGTGCGAAATTGGCGAAGCAGTTATCTGCGAATTATTTAACGTAAAAACCGTTAACCCAAGTCTTTGTGCTATTCAGACAATCCAGTATTCGTTAAGTTTAACTGGCTAATAGTAATAACTGCTTGGGTTCTATTACGAACATCAAGTTTGCGGAAAATTGCAGTCGCGTGAGCCTTGATTGTTGCCTCTGAGACATGCAAGTCATAAGCTATTTGTTTGTTAAGCATACCTTGAGCAAACATCATTAAAATACGGTATTGCTGCTGTGTTAAGCTTGCAACCCTGTCGGCAATATCGCTGTAATCTACAGATTTCTCTATTGCTTGGAATTTTGCAGGCAACCATAACTCACCAAGAAGTACTTGTTGAATTGCGTTAAATATCTCATCAACAGGCGTTGATTTTGGCACAAATCCCGCAGCGCCAAACGTCATTGCTTTACTTATCGTACTGTGATCTTCATGAGCTGAAACAATAACCACAGGAATTTGAGGAAAATGATTTCTAACATGAATTAAAGTATTAAAACCATGGGCACCAGGAATATTAAGATCAAGTAACACTAGATCGCTATCACTATTACTTGTTAATAATTGCTCTAATCCCTCAATTGTCTGTGCTTCAAACCACTGAGTTGTCACAAGTTTTGTTTTGAGTGTGCCCAACAATGCTTGTCTAAACAACGGATGATCATCAGCTATTATTATTTTTTCTGGCTGAATCATACTGTTTCCTGATTGTGTTTAATTAACACTAAATTTATCAGTTAATATTAAGGTATTCTATCCTAATTCTTGTTGTTAACAATAGTGTTAATCATTAATCTCTATTTAACAGGTATAGCTTTTAATGTAGCGACTAACAATTGCCAGTATTGGGCAACACTCGCTATATTAATTTTCTCATCTGGAGAGTGAGGAAACCTAATCGTTGGCCCAAAAGAAACCATATCCCAATGTGGGTAGGCCGTTTTAAATAAACCGCATTCAAGGCCAGCATGAATGACCATGACCTCGGGTATTTTACTAAATAATTCTTGATAAGTATTACGAACAGTTTTCATAATAGCTGAACTTGTGTCTGGCTTCCAACCCGGGTATGCGCCGCTAAATTTAATAGTAGCCCCAGCAAGTTCAAATACTGATTGCACCATTTGCTGAGCGTCTAAACGGCCATCATCATGTAAACTGCGAATAAGGGTCATCGCAACAAATTTCGGACCTTTACAGCGCATCACACCTAAATTTAATGAACTTTCAACAATGCCTTTAATATCATCACTCATCCGAATTACGCCATTCGGGCAGGCATTTAATGCCCGTAAAATTTGTTGTTGTGTGTGGGGGGTCCAACATAGATCAAAATCTTCTGGTGATATTAATAACATATCAATATCAGTTTCAATAGATCCCAAGTTATGACGAATAGTCGATAAATAATCACTCAATGCTTGTTTTAATGATGGGATGTTATCTTGAGCAATAACAAAGCTGGCATTGGCTTCACGAGGAATAGCGTTACGTAAGCTGCCACCATTAAGCTCGGTTAAGCGAAGGCCAAATTGTTCACTAGCAGTTAATAAGAACCGAACCAGTAGTTTATTGGCATTTGATCTGCCGGTATGAATATCGACGCCTGAGTGGCCGCCTTTTAGGCCTGAAATTGATAAATTAAAGGCTTGGCTGCCATCGGGTACTGCTTCAAAGGCTAAATTAAAACTTGCAGAGCCATCAATACCACCCGCACAACCCATATAAACTTCACCCTCTTGTTCAGAGTCAGTATTAATTAAGATGTCACCCTCTAGCCAACCGGCTTCTAAACCAAAAGCACCGGTCATACCGGCTTCTTCATCAATAGTCACGAGTACTTCAAGTGGACCATGAGGAATATCATTGCTAGCTAATACAGCAAGTGCTGAAGCCAAACCAACGCCGTTATCTGCACCTAAAGTTGTTCCTTGCGCCGTAACCCAATCACCGTCACTTTCAGTGATGATATAAGGTTGAATTGGGTCGGTTAAGAAGTCGTGAATCTTATCACTGTTTTTTTGTGGCACCATATCCATATGGGCTTGTAAAATAACACCCTGAAGGTTTTCCATACCAGCTGTTGCTGGTTTTTTAATAAATAAGTTACCAACAGCATCTTCTTTAATAGCTAAACCCAGGTTTTTCGCCCACTCTTGGATCCACAGTGATATTTTTTGCTCATGCTTTGAAGGATGGGGAATACTGCAAATTTTTTCAAATAATTGCCATAACATCGTAGGTTTCAGTTGTGAGAGTGTGCTCATTGGGTATCCTGATTAAAATATGTGACAGTTATGCGCTAGCCATAAAAAATTGCCATTGTTCATTAAAGTTGTCACTGGGCTTTTTAGTGAAATCAGAACGAACATACTGACCAATTTTACCTTCGGCATAAGCAACTAATAAGTTAGCTAAGGCTTGTTCATTAATTGTAAATCCTTTGCCTTCTCTTAATTTTCTTTCTCGTAATACCTGTTTGAATTGTGACTCTAGTTTTTCAAAAAGTAAATGAACACGGGCACGTAAACGTTCGTTTTCTCCCATTAGCGCATCACCAGCAAGAATTCGACACATGCCAGGGTTTCGCTCTGCAAAAATAAGTAGTACGTGTAATATATGGTGGCAACGAATTAGGGCTTCCTTATGATCGGATAAAATCAAATTAATTCTTGAAAAAACGGACTCTTCAATAAATTCAATTAAACCTTCAAACATTCTCGCTTTAGAAGGGAAATGTCGATATAAGGCGGCTTCAGAAACACCCACTTGGGCTGCTAATTTTGCTGTGGTAATACGCTGGCCTTGACCAGTTTGTAACATTAAAGCTAAACATTCTAAAATTTGTTGTTTACGGTTAGGTTTGGCATTGGCCGTCATATTGTATTCTTCTCTTTGGCTATTGTTTTTTATTATTTTCGTATGCTTTTTCTAAAGGTTGTCAGCTATTATAGAGACTAACTGGTTAGCAACTACTTGCTTACTTGCTAATGCTATTTCAATTTTATTCACTTGACCATCTTGTTGACTAAAAATTGTCAACGCGTTGTTATCACTGTTAAAACCCTGTCCTGATTTAGCAACATCATTTGCGGCAATCATATCGAGACCTTTTTTTTGTAATTTTTGTAAAGCGTATTGGCTAACGTCTTGAGTTTCAGCGGCAAAACCGACGGTAAAAGGTTTCTTTGCCATTGCTGCTATATCGGCAACGATATCAGGATTTTTAATTAAATTGAGTTGCAGGGTATCGTTAGACTTCTTGATTTTTTGCTCGCTAACCTCAGCAATACGGTAATCAGCAACAGCCGCACAGGCGATAAACACATCAGCATGGCTTACTTGATCTAAGACTTGTTGATACATTTCTAATGCACTATTAACTTTTATTACCTTACAACTGTCAGGCGCTTCAATATTCACAGGACCTGATACAATTGTTACTGTTGCACCCGCGTTTTGTGCAGCTTTGGCAATAGCATAACCCATTTTTCCTGAGCTATGATTTGAAATATAACGAACGGGATCTATTGCCTCTCTAGTGGGCCCAGCGGTTAATAACCAGTGTTGGCCTTTGAGGGTATAGTTTTGTTTTGTTAAAAAGAATTTGCAAGTTAATTCAACGAGTTCATCAGCGTCTAACATTCGTCCTAAACCAACATCGCCACAAGCCTGTTGACCTGCAGCAGGCCCCCAAATATTTACACCCCGGCTTGTTAAGGTTTTTATATTAGCTTGTGTTGCTAGTGCATGCCACATTTGCTGATTCATTGCCGGGGCAATGGTAATAGGTGCAGCGGTGGCTAAACAAATAGTTGATAGTAAATCATTAGCTAAACCGCCCGTTACTTTAGCAATAATATCAGCAGTCGCTGGTGCAATTAGAATTAAGTCAGCCCATTTCGCTAATTCAATATGCCCCATAGCAAGCTCTGCTTGAGTATCAAGCAAACTATCTGCAACAGCATTACCTGAAACCGCTTGTAAGGTTAGTGGCGTAATAAAAGCTTTAGCACCTTGTGTCATAACAACACGAATATTTGCGCCATGATCTTTTAGCCGACGAACTAACTCGGGTGTTTTATAGGCAGCAATACCACCTGTTATACCAAGAACAATGTTTTTATCCTGAAGTATTTGCATAACCTGCTAATCTTAAAATTATGAACGCTTACGCTAAGATAGCATTTATTACTAACCGTTGAAAATGCAAGGATGCAAAAATGATAAAAGATTGGCCTACCAATGAGCGACCACGTGAAAAATTGCTCAATCAAGGTGCAAATAGCTTAAGTGATGCCGAGCTCTTAGCGATATTTTTGCGGACAGGAGTCACAGGCTGTCATGTGGTGGATTTAGCCCGAAAGTTATTGTCAAACTTCGGTAGTATTTCTGGGATTTATCGAGCCAATCAACAAGAATTTTGTGCCCAACATGGTTTAGGTACTGCAAAATTTGTTCAATTACAAGCCTGCTTAGAAATGTCTAAACGCTATTTAGCTGAAGAAATCAAACAAGGTAAAGCCTTAACGTCATCACAAATAACACGTGATTATTTAATAACAGAATTGCGGCATCAAACACGTGAAGTTTTTGCCGTGATGTTTTTAGACAACCAACATCAAATCTTAAAATTTGAAACATTGTTTTTTGGCACAATTGATGCGGCAGCGGTCTATCCAAGAGTTGTGGTTGAAAAAGCAATAAAGTATCAAGCGGCTGCGGTTATTTTAAGTCACAATCATCCGTCAGGTATCGCCGAAGCAAGTATTGCAGATAAACAGATAACCCTTAGACTTGAACAAGCATTAGCGTTAATTGATGTTAGAGTTTTGGACCATATTATTGTTGCTGGCCATCGCTGTTACTCCTTTGCCGAAAATGGAGACATAAAAAATAAAATATAATAACAAACCTACATTTGACTAATTTTTAATACAAGATTTTGTTTAGCTAATAAGGTCATTTTATGAAAGTAAGTAATGAAAAGAAAACTGATCGTCGGCAGTTTTTTCGTCTCGATATGGAAAAAGAATTAATAGACATCACTTGGCAGGACAAGGGTGTTGATAAAAATAAAAAAATAGCGTGTTTTAATTTTTCTCGTGGAGGGTTAAAAATCGATTGTGATGAACCTATTCCAGTTTCGGTTACGCTAACAATAACATTTAAAGCAGCGGCTCCTAAAAGTCAAATATTGAAAGGCAAGGTGTTACGCTGTTTAAAACAAAAAAATGGTTGGTTTGAAATTGCTTTAATTTTAGGAACATCAGAAAAGTTAGGGAATTAAAAAACAATGCTATAAATAATTTTAACTATAATTAATCATGTCGTGAACAAATAGAGTGTCAAGGAATACTGAAAATGATGATACTAGTGGGTGGCGAAAAAGGTGGGAGTGGTAAAAGTTATCTTGCTCAAAATTTAGCAGTTTATTTTACTCGTGATAAAAACGCCATTGTTTTAATGGTTGATTGCGATCCACAACGAACCACGTCCGACTGGATACAGGCTCGTAATACAGGCTCGTAATACAGACCCAACACTTCCAGCCATTAATTGTATTCAACTGTATGGTAAAATTAGAAATGATTTACTGAGTTTAAATCAACACTATGATTATGTAATTATTGATTGCGGTGGCCAAGATAACTTAGCTCTTCGAGCCGCAATGTCAGTAGCTGATCATGTGGTTATCCCCTTAAGGCTAAAAAGGCGTGATTTAAAAACAGTACCTCATATGGAAGATATGCTAAGTACTTGTAAAATGGTTAATCCTAAATTACTGGCATCATTTCTAATTGCTCAATGCCCGGCATTGCCCAGTCAATTAAAACGGATTAATGAAGCAAAAGAGGTTTGTAGCTCATATGGCATAAATGTACTCAATGCGGTGACATATAATCGTAATATCTATGATGATAGTGAAGAACAAGGTTTATCCGTATTAGAACTAGACCCTGAAGGCAAAGCGGCGCTAGAAATGATTGCGATAGCTGAAGAGCTTATGGCCATGACACCGGATGACTCATATGAGTTTAATTGATTTAAAAAAATCTAGTGTCAGTAAAGCTAAAAAGAAAAAAGTGACTGCTGATGAGTTTATTGCTGATGCAGAAAATTATACTGCCGGTAAGACTTCGGTTGTTAGTTCAGCAAAGACAAATTTAGATCAACCTATTATGACCAAAGAGACTGATTGGCCAAAAAATCAATTAAAAAAATGTAAATCAACAAAGCGTCATGCCACT
>Ga0209712_10000143_pt1 | contig 61248 bp, 53 predicted proteins | sample ArcOceMetagenome_FD_187443 | JGI IMG/M metagenome (GOLD analysis project Ga0209712, IMG submission 187443) | Marine eukaryotic phytoplankton communities from Arctic Ocean - Arctic Ocean - Greenland ARC118M Metagenome (SPAdes) (version 2) | ecosystem: Environmental > Aquatic > Marine > Oceanic...
AATCCCCTGCACACAATTGGTCATTAGAAAATTTAGCCAAAGAATGCGCCATGTCCCGCACCAAGTTTTCACAACTGTTTAAAAAAATCAGCGGCATTACTGTCAATGAATATTTAACCTGGTGGCGCATGCAGCTGGCCTATGACTTTTTAATGCAAGGTTTAATGGTGAACATCGTGGCTGAAAAAGTGGGCTATCAATCTGAAGCGGCGTTTAGTCGTGTGTTTAAGAAAGCGTTTGGCGTGAGCCCGGGGAAGGTTAAGTCGATTAACTGAGAGGGACGGAAACGTTTGGAGCCTGAGTCAGATATATTGAGCGTATTTTAATATACTGATGGAGTTAGCTTACAAATAGTCACACTGGCTAGAACAAAAGCAGACTTATGCTCTTCCGTTAAAATATTTAACTCCCAGTATTTTCCAGATTTTCTTGAAAGCTTCAGATCGGTTACCCTTTTCATTTTAGAATCGTAAAAATCAACTGAACTATGTGTTCGAAACAGCGCACCGCTTTCATGCTCTAGAAAATAATCAAAATATCGTTTACCAAATGTATACCGTCCATTTGGCGTTACCATCTCAAATTTTAAACCCCACCAACCAGTACGATTTTGACTTACCAAAACAACACCATCTTCGTCGTAAATACAGCTAGATAAACTAAAGGGTTTACACCTATACCGCACATTGGCATTAGTACCAGTAATTACTGCTCCGAATAAAGTGGGATTTATATACATAGTTTAATTACGCAAGGCGATTGAGCAGAAGAATTAACGCCTGCATTTTCGGTTTGAGTGAAATGGCGGCTGTTATGCGTGTTTTTACAAAACAGAGGACAGTTTACCCAGATCCGGCAAGATGCGTTTTATAATTTGTTTGCACCATCGAATATGGCAGGTTTTAAAGAGTAACTATCTGCACCTTCTAAACAACCTACGTTGACCATTACACCTGAACCTTTTTCACTTTTAAACCGAGTATAACAATGGATACCGCAGTTTTTACAAAAGTAATGATCAGAGAAATCCCTTGAACCATAACTACCCAATTCATTTTCGCTACATTCAAGCGTAAACTTTGAATCGTCCACCTTTAGCAGTGTTGATGCTCTTCTTACGCAAAACGAACAATTGCATTTAAAACTATTATTCAAATCTGCTATTACATTAAATTGTACTGAACCGCAGTGGCACTTTCCTTTGTACTCTTTGCTCATAGTTGAATCCCTCTACTTTGCATAACACTTTAATCGTATAACCTTGCGAGCTTGCTTACCTTACAGGTACATAAGCTTACAATAAAGATGCTGCGATTATGAACCGCCGAATCAGAAAGTACCACCCGCTAATATAAAGAATCACAACATCCCACCTATGACTTGAAGAACACTTAACCAGCTAATAAATAATTATTATGCTCATACAAAATCGTAACGACACCAACAGGCAATATCATTGCAACGATCACTTTCGTCGAACTTGAGGCGAACGACCGCTAAAATATTTGGGAAATATATGAGGTGGTAGTGAGCCGTGTGAGACACGAGGGGGTTGGGGATACCTCCCCAAAAGGAGAAAAGATCTGGCTTTAATATTGCCAATTAAAAAATAATTCATACCACAAGCAATGAGGCATCTTCGTGCAGAGAGTCTAAATCACAAACAATGAGTATCAGGTCGCGCGCAAGCGCTCTCCTACAAATAACCAAATCAAAAGCAATGATTATCGCCACAACCCTGACGCCTGCTCCAGACGTCGTCAGAATACAGGCCATCCATGGCCATAAAAAAACCCCATACTCTTTCAAGTACGGGGCTTTCTTTTTATAAGCTTCTTAAGCAGCTAATTATAGCGCTACAAGAATACCTACAAGAACAGCTGTAAGCGCCATTGAGCTACCGATCACACCGCGAACAGTCGTCATAGGACCCATCTTACCAACAACCGCATTCACTTGAAGAGCAGCAACGATTGCAAGCGCGATCCAAGTAGAAGTAGAAGCAGTCATGCCGTAACCCGCGAAGTGTGGGCCAGCAAGCATGCAGAACGCCATTGGAGCAGAGAACAATGTGTTAGTACGAGAAGCCAAAAGTGCTTTACCAGCAGCAGTAGGACCGTCGCCTTCAACCATGCCAAGCGCCACTTTCTGGTTAGGCCAGATGATCAACCAAACGTTTAAGAACATCAAAGTACCTAGAGTGATACCAACGATGATGTATTCGTTAAGGATGTTTAGCTTCATAACACCAACAAGCAATACTAGACCTGTGATGAATGTGAACATAGCGCCCCAACGGAACCACCATAGTGCTTCAGGAGCCAGTTTAGCTTTAGCATCTTTAAGAGCTTCAGGAGTAGCCGCTTTGAAGTAGCCGCCTTGGATGAAGTTGAAGTAGTACAAAAGACCCATCCAAGTCATACCGAATAATAAGTGACCCCAACGGGCCAGCATATTTACAATGTCCATTACTTCCATTTTTAGCTCTCTCTATTAATTTGTGGGTAACTGATGATATAGGTCAATACCCTATAATTTCAGTTTTTGTTAGAAACATGTGGAAAATACCGACTCGCAGGCCATTTATCAACTTTCTTGTGGCATTTCTGCCCTGTTATCCCCTCCACTGCTTACTCTCTAATCAATTCACCCAGAAGACCTGAGTTTAGTGCTCACTTTTCAGCCCTAAGCACTTAGTTAAGTCCAGATCCCACTTTATTACAAAAGCGTCATAAATTAGCGCAAATGCCCCTTATGTCTATACTGAAATTTGTAGACATTTTTAGCCAAGCAAACACATGCTAATAAACCCAGCGTTATAGGTTTTATCCACATATGTATCATCATTTTCACAGTTTGCCCCCGTTACACCCTAATAGTACCGGTGTATTAAGCCATGGATAATCAAGCCAATATCAGTGATAACGACGAAAACGACAGCATTCTCACCTCAGTGATCAACATCACTGGGGAGCGTAATAAACGCGCCCTTATGCAGGCCCTCATGCAAAGCCTCACTGACTTTGTCGAGTTCCAAAATCTCACCTTTTTAAAGGCCTCTAATCATGGCCCTGACAACAGCCTTGAGATGATGTTTTCTCTGCCCACACAAAACACCCCACCGCATTTAAATCAAGAGACAGGGGAATACGGTGACAACTGGGTACTGCAGGATCAGCTAATCAGCCAGTGCATCAAGCTTAAATCTCCCACTACCCAGCAATCCCGTACCGTGTTTCCTATTGTGGTGGAACACCAGGTATGCGCGGTACTGGATATAAACGGCTTTACCCACACCCTAGAGCTTGAAAACCTCATCAGTGGGTTTATTCACGTTTACAGTAACTTTTTGGGAGTACTGCAAGATTCAGAGCGAGACCCGTTAACCGGCTTGTTAAATCGCAAAACCTTTGATGCCCGCTTTGCAGAATACCTATTAACCGCGGCCAGCGAAGTGCACAATATTGATCAAAGTAATGAAAACAATAAGCGACACCCGCAAACGGGCCAATCCCATTGGATCGCATTATTGGATATTGATCACTTCAAAAACATCAATGACACCTATGGCCACATATACGGCGATGAAGTATTGCTGCTGTTTACCGACCTCATGCGTAAAGTGTTTCGCAATAGCGATTTACTGTTTCGTTTTGGTGGCGAAGAGTTTGTGGTGTTTGTGGTGGATGCAAAAAGACAAGACGCACTCAATGCCGTTAACCGCTTTCGTAAAGAGTTAGAAGCTTTTGAATTCCCACAGGTGGGCAAAGCCACAGTGAGCATTGGCGTCACTGAGATCGATATTCACAGTCACCCAAGTTCTTTGTTAGAAGAAGCAGATAAAGCCCTGTATTACGCAAAAGACAATGGTCGCAATCAAGTATGCGAATATCACGAGTTAGTGGCAGAAGGGAAAATAAAGCCGCGCATCATTAGAAATGACATCGACTTATTCTAATAGGTTTGATGAATACAGCAGGAAAATAAAAACAAACAACGATCAAAGCATTATTCTTTTTTATCGTTCTTTATTGTCATTAAATGTCGAGAAATAATCCACCACCTTTGTGCGCTCAATTGGCTTAGTGAAAAATCCATCAAAGCCCGCTTGCTCGGTTTTCATATGCTCTTCCACTGTGGCAGTAGCAGTTAGGGCCAACACGTTTAAATGTTTTAAGTTATCGTCTGCTCTAATGGCTTTAATTAATTCATAGCCATTCATGTTGGGCATCTGAATATCCGACATGACCACATCTGGGTGTTTGTTATTGCGCAAATACTCAAGGGCCTGCACACCATCGTCACACACATCAAATGTGCAATCGATTTTTTTAAGCAGCCCTTTTAATACAATTTGATTCACTAAGTTATCTTCAACCACCAATACATGCAGTTTGTTATTGGCCTTTTTGTTTGTGGTCTCTTGTGGGTCAGGGGCTTTACTTAAGCGGGCTTCATCCATGGGGATTGCGGCGGTAAACACAGAGCCCTCATGTATTTCACTCACAACACTGATGCGACCATGCATAATTTCACACAAGGACTTAGTTATAGACAAACCCAAGCCTGTGCCCTGTATAAATTGAGTCTCGTCGGTACAGTCTTGTGTAAAGGGTTCAAACAACTGTGCTTGTGCCGTTTGGCTAATACCCAAGCCCGTGTCTTTGCAACTAAACAGCAATTCATTATTCACATAATCAATGTTCACATGAATACTGCCTTCATGTGTGTACTTAATGGCGTTACTGATTAAATTACTAAAAATTTGTCGCAGGCATTTTTCATCACAAAAAACCCCTTCAGGAATGTTCTTTGAGATATCACAAGTAAATTTCAAACCTTTATGATGTGCACTCAAGCTGAATAACGACACCAAACCATTGATGCATTCCATCACCGAAAACACTGAGTTATGTAATTCAAACTCGCCGCTTTCAATTTTTGAAAAATCTAAAATGTCATTCACTTGCTCTAGTAACAAATGGGACGCTTCATTTAAGGTGCGAATGTAATCTCTTTGCTGCTGATTTAAATCCGTGTCATTGAGTAAATCCACAATGCCCACAATGCCGTTAAGCGGCGTGCGAATTTCATGGGTCATATTGGCTAAAAAGAAAGACTTAGCATTAGAGGCTTCATTGGCGCTGATTTCGGCTATTTTACGGCGCTCTCCTTCTGCTTTTAATTGCAAAATCTTTTGCTGTAATTTTAGGGAATACATCAAGCTCAGACGATACAGACTGAAACCCAATAAATAACTGCCTATGGTCAATACCAATAAACCTAATAGATGATGCGTGCGTAAATTCTCAGCCTCAGTTAACACAGGCAAAGACACACCCATTAAATCAATAACAAAATAAGCAACAATGGTTAATAAACTTACCGCTACCCAAACATGACCAGCTTTTGCACCTATTAACAATAACGCCATCACAGCCGGAAAAAACAGCGCGGTCATGCCCATGCTGATAAAACCACCATGGGTGGCAATGGCAATGTGCAGCCCAAAATAGGAACACAAAACAAAAATATGCGCAGACTGTTTTGGGGACCGCTTGAATGTTTTCCAAGAAAACAGCACCAGCGCAATCAAAACTGACAGGGCTAAAATACGAACAGGCACCTGGTCAATTACCGCCTTCACAAAAAAGACAGCCAGCACCGCCAAGCCCACATAAATGGCCCGCAGCAGCAGCTTCTCTTTACTCCATGTAATCTCTCGTTCAGGCATATTCTCTCCGCACTGTTTTGAGTATAGATGCCATCTCATATTTAGCTCCCCACCATGCGCACCACAATAAGCCAGCAGGTAAAATACTCCGCACTGTTTTGGATCCCCGGCTTTACATCTCCGCACTGAAAAAAAGCTAATTAATTCAAATACTTAATAAAACAGCCTAAAATCCAACACTGGTTTGATTTATGCATTAAGGGTGATTACATTAGCTGCCACCACACTTTAGCGCCAATCGTCTAAGCTAAAAGAAGCCCTGAGAGGAAAACATGTCTAAGCATCGTATAAAATTCGAAGTACAAGGGACTCAAGGAAAGATTGCCGCTATTTTAGAAAAGCCCAATCCACATCCTAAAGCGTATGTCTTATATGCCCACTGCTTTACTTGCGGTAAAGACAGCTTGGCCGCCTCACGCATTAGCCGCGGCCTTGTGGCCCAAGGTTATGGCGTCGTGCGATATGACTTTGCAGCCATTGGCCACAGCGAAGGCAACTTTGAAGACACAAACTTCAGCACCAGCGTTGAAGATCTAGTCTCAGTGGCCAAGCACATGGGCATAAACTATGAAGCCCCTAAAGTACTTGTGGGTCACAGCTTTGGTGGTGCCGTGGTATTAGGCGCCGCAGGTAAAATTAAAGAAGTGCGCGCAGTGGCCACCGTGGCAGCGCCATCTAAACCTTGCCACGTGATCAAACAGTTTGCAGAATTTGAAGACGAGATTCAGAAAAACGGCCAAGCAGAAGTAAGCCTTTCGGGCCGTCCTTTCATTATGAAAAAACAATTCTTGGATGATGTGTACAGCCAAAACCAAGACGAAACCATCGCTAAAATGAAAACCCCTCTTTTGGTAATGCATTCACCACAAGATGTGACGGTGAAAATCAAAGAAGCAGAACACATTTATGGTTATGCTAAACACCCTAAAAGCTTTGTAAGCCTTGATCCGGCCGATCATTTATTAACACACAGTAAAGATGCGGCTCATGTGGCGAATATTGTGGCGGCTTGGGCTAGTCATTATATTGAATAAAGCGCTACGCTGATTTAATAAAGGGGGAGTTTCCCCCTTTATTAATTCCCCCTCTTTTATCTTCATTGATTGTTAGACTCGGACGTTAAGGCCTGCACGGTTTCTTTCTTTGGGGAAGTTTCCCCAACCCCCTCTTGTCTCATCAAACTCACTATTTCCTTATATATTCACTCAACTCTTTAGTTGTCGTTCGTTTGCAAATCGACGAAATGTGATCACTACGGAGGGATTTCCTATTAGTATCGTTACGAATTTGTATTAACAGGCTAAGGATCATTAAGATCACAGGTTCGTGTGTTGTAACTATTGTCTTTAGTAGCTGGAATTTTTTGATTCGAGGGTTCATAATCGCAGCATCTTTATTGTGAGCTTACGTACCTGTATGGTAAGCAATCTTTTAAAGTTGCAAAATTAAGATATTAGTAATACATAAATAAGGAAATTTATATGATTAAAGTAGGTCTATTTTGCCTAAGTACAATGCTATTAATTGGATGCATACCAGATGAGTCAGAATCAAATAACGATTTTGGAGAATTTACGCCTTACAATTTCAAGGTACTATCCCAGGGAACTCAAAATGATATTGAAGGGGGACAAGTATTGGAAGTAAGAGATTTGGATAGATATACAGAAATTTTACAAAGTATTCCAAGTGCTTCTGACGTAACAGCAACACCAAATTTTGAAACAAGCCATGTAGTATTTTTACTTGCCAATACCGATGCATGCTCAGCCCTTGAAATCAATGAAGTTTCAGAAAATGACTCTACTGTATTAATAACTGCCACCCTAGCTTATAAACAACATCCATATGTTTGCCCACTTGAAGATGAAAGTTCGCAGCAATTAAACTATGCAATTATTGAATACCAACGAACAGGAATGAGTGCATCAGTACTTTATAAAACACGGTTTGATAACTAAAATCATATTAAGTTTAGCGCCTTACCAGAGCTCTCGCGATTAGAATAAGACGTTAACCCTGCATAAAATTTATCAGGAACCATTAATATGAAGACTTTTTTGCTGTTAGTCTGTTTCCTTGCTGTATCTGCACAGGTCTTTTCTAACCATCCTGTTCAATATAATAAAGATCTGGATGGCTTTAAATATCCGTTTGAAGTAAATACATTCGAGTTCAACTCTCAAAACCAAGACCTTAAAATGAGGTACATGGATATTGGGGATAAAGACGCGAAAAACGTAATCGTCTTATTACACGGTAAAAATTTCTCAGGGTATTACTGGGAAAAAGTGGCACGATACCTTCTTGATAAAAAGTACAGAGTGCTTGTACCGGATCAAATCGGCTTTGGTAAATCCTCAAAGCCTCAGTCCTACCAGTATAGTTTTGGGCAGTTTGCATTAAATACTAAAAAACTACTGACCAGTTTAAATATCCATAAAGCCCATATTGTCGGCCATTCAATGGGCGGGATGTTAGCCACTACCTTTTCTGTTAACTACCCTAAGCTAGTTGATAAGCTCACTCTGATTAACCCTATTGGCTTAGAGAACTACAGTAAGTATGTGGAATTTAAGGATGTTAATTTCTTCTATAAAAGAGAGCTAAGCAAAACACTGGATAAATCTAGGAACTATCAAAAGAAGAATTATTATGATGGTAAATGGTCAAGTGAATACGAGTCGCTATTAACCCCTTTAAAAGGCATGCTTGCAGGAAAAGATTGGGACGTCATCGCTTGGAATAATGCTTTAACCTATGGTCCCATTTTCTCGGAAAGCATAGTGGATCGATTCTCTCAGATTGAAAATAAAACCTTTTTGATTATAGGCACTAGAGATAAAACTGGTCCAGGTAGAGGCTGGTTAAAAGAAGGGGTAACAAAAACGCTAGGCCAATATAAAGAACTAGGAAAAAGAGCCCAAAGCCTGATTAAAGGCTCAACCCTCATTGAACTGGAAGGCCTAGGCCACATGCCTCACTATGAAGACTTCGATGTATTCATTAAAGCGTTCGATAGAGCGATTAATGAGTAATAAAAAGGCAGCCCAAGGGCTGCCTTTTTTATATTCCAACATTCAATTCAAAACAAATATTAAACCGCTAATACGGCTGCGCAAATATTTGGCTTTTCATTTTTACCACAGTACATATCAAAGCGCTGGGCGTCTTGCTCGGTGTTTTGCTTTAAAGTAACTGTATTTTCTAAAAATACTGGGCCTTTGAATATTACATCTACCTGAAGAGCTTTATCTAAACCACCGGCGGTTTCAATGGCGGCTACGGTTTCAATGCCTTGAGCCAATACACCAAAGCCGTGAGCGATGTCGCGCTTAAAACCAAACAACTTGGCAAGCTGCTTTGAGGTATGAATTGGGTTGTAGTCACCGGTAATTTTTGCGTATACCTTGCCGCGATTCGCCGGTACAAACCAATCTTTACCTGCAACAGGGTTTTCTAGTGCGGCCAATTCAAAGCTGGTTTCTGAGCTTGGGTTTTCTTTACCACCAAAACGCCCTGCCATGAAATACGTGCTTACTTCGTACCAAACTTTTTCACCATCAACATACACATCTGTGCTGAAATCAAACTCAACCCCTTTGGCCACCAAACGAAAATCCGCCATGGCGCTTTTAATATCAAATTGTGCATTCACATCAATGGCTTTTAATTGTGTGATGCGATTTTTTAAATGCAATGCACCTAACAAACGAATAGGGAATGTTTTATTGGCCAACATATGCATGTGCATGGCACCGGCCATGACGTGCGGGTATAAAATAGGCAGAGTATCTTGCTGAGGTAAATCCAATACATTCAAATAATCCGCCAGCGCGTCTTTGTCTGCTTTGGCATTTGTCCAAGTAGCTTGAATATCTGGCAGGCCCACTTTGGCATCAAAGCCTTTACGAGGCAGTACTAAGGCTTTGAACATGGCTGATGCAATGTTGGGCTTGGATTGGTAATTCAGTTGGATGCTCATATTCATTCCTATTTTATTTTTAGCTATTTAAACGGTTATTTAACGTTTTGGCGCTGGTTTACGTCTATTTCGACTGCTAGCACCACCGCCATGTGCACGTTGTTTAGAGCGTTTTTTCTGAGCGGCTTTAGAGTTCTTTTTATTAACTGTACGCTCTTTGGTAAAGTCGGGTTCGAAACCTTCAAACCATTGCTGCGCCACACGTTCGTCTAAAATCACTTCGATTTCTTCTAACAAGTATTCTTCATCACGGTCCATTAATGAAATGGCCAAACCACTTTCACCAGCACGGCCTGTGCGACCAATGCGATGAATGTAATCTTCTGCGATGTACGGCAGTTCGTAGTTAATCACATATTTTAGCTGAGGAATATCCAAGCCGCGAGCCGCTACATCTGTGGCCACCAGCGCACGGATAGTTCCGTCTTTGAACTCGCTTAGAGCTTTTTCTCGGGCCCCTTGGCTTTTATCACCGTGAATACTTGATGTTTTTAAACCGTCCTTGCACATTTCTTTAGCAAGTAGATCAGCACCTTGTTTGGTACGGGTAAAAATTAATACTTGCTGCCAGTTTTTACTGCCAATTAAATAACTGGTAAGCCCACGCTTTTGGTCTTCATCAACGTTATAAACCACTTGCTCAACTTTTGCCGCGGCTACGTTGCCTTCATCAACTTCAATCAATTTAGGTTTATTTAACATGCCTTTGCTTAGTTTAAAAATTGCATCATCAAAGGTGGCACTAAACAACAGGGTTTGCCTTGGCTGGTTTGCAGGTAAACGCCTTAAAATGGTATTGATTTCATCTTTAAAGCCCATGTCTAACATGCGATCCGCTTCGTCAAATACTAGGGTGTGCAATTGCTTAAGACTAATGGCCCCTTTAAATAGATGGTCAATTAATCTGCCCGGCGTGGCCACCACAATATCGATATCTTGTTTAAGCACTTGAACCTGAGCATTAATGCTCACACCGCCATATACCAAGGCCGATTTAATAGAGGTGTTGGCGGCGTATTTTTCCACACTGTTAAATACTTGCTGGGCTAATTCGCGGGTTGGGGCCAGTATCAATGCTTTAATGCCTGGCTCTACGTTTTTAGCCGATTGTCGATCTGTTAATAGCTTTTGCAAAATAGGCAACGCAAACGCGGCGGTTTTACCGGTACCGGTTTGTGCTTTAGCCATTACATCTTGGCCGGTTAACACTTCAGGAATAGCCAGCGCTTGAATGGGCGTGGCCTTTTCATAGCCGCTTTGTTGAATCGCAGCCATTAGATCTTCATGTAGATTTAATTCTGAGAATTTCATTTCAACATGTCCCCTTCGTATATAGAGCCACAAACTTGTTGAATCGCAGCCATTAGATCTGCGTGTAGATTTAATTCTGAAAATTTCATTTCAACATGTCCCATTCGTATTTATAGCCACACTCTTTATGCACACAATGTGATTATAAAGAGCGCGCGCACCAAACAATTTTACCCACGATTTGATTCATGGATTGATTGTCTTGTGTAATTAACCAGTTTTGATATTGAGGGTTATCACTGACCACCTCAATGCCGTCTTTATGTTTGTTTAGGCGCTTGGCCATCAAACCTTGCTCGGTATGCAATAAAAATAAATCATTTTGGCTAAGGCTTTTTTTACTCATATCCACCAGCACATGATCACCTTCGTTGAGTGTTGGCAGCATACTGTCACCACGAATGCTCACAAATGCTAATTGATCCGTGGCCACACCCAATTGGCGAGACAACCAGTTTTTATCAAAGGCAAAATAATCTTCGATGTCTTCGCTTAATACTTCGGCCCCAAAACCCGCACTGGCCTGTACATCAAACATAGGCGCATAGACCAATTCACTGGCACTGGGTTTGGCCATGGCAGCATGGCCCTCGCCTTGTTCACCGGTTAATAACCAGTTTAGATCAATGCGCAGTTCATCATACAGGTGCTGTAAATACACCATACTGGGGCGGCTGGCACCCCGACAAATCTTATACACATGGGACGCGGACTTACCGGTTAATTCAGCAAAGGCTTTTTTATCCCCTGCTGTCACCTGATCCACCATATATTGAAAACGCTGAGAAAGCCCACTGGCCATAATTAAAGTACAACTAAATCTTTAAGAGCCGCGCAGTATATAACAAAAGACAGGGAAATAGGGGGTTGTGAGGATGGGCGCTATGTCCATGCATGGCGTCAGGTGTTTACTCTGACTATCTTTGCGCAGGCTTTAAGAGTCATCCATGCATGTGTACGGAAGGTGGAATAAAACTAATACGAGACCTTACCCCGTAATTGTTTGTTTTGGCCGTGTTTTGTGAGCTTTAAGAATCATCCATGCCCGCCCGTGAAAGGTGGAATATAATCAGTATGAGACCTTGCCGCGTAATTGTTTGTTTTGGCCGTGTTTGGTCTTTTTATCCATGCGCTTTTTTTGCGAGTTACGCGAAGGCCTACTGGGCTTACGTGTTTTTTGCACCACCGTAGCCTGTTTAATAAACATCACCAGACGCTCAAAGGCCGCTTGTTTGTTTAGCTCTTGGGTACGGTGCTCTTGGCTTTTAATAATGATCACACCATCTTTGGTAATGCGATGATCACTTAGGGCCAATAAACGCTCTTTATAAAACTCCGGCAAACTTGACGCTTTAACATCAAAACGTAAATGAATGGCGCTGGAAACCTTATTCACATTTTGCCCACCCGCACCTTGCGCACGAATGGCCGTTAACTGCAGCTCATCCGCTGGGATAGAAACGCTATGGGAAATATACAACATGATAAAAACTCTTAACGAGCAACCTGATTAACCCTCTAGAAAACAACCCTAGGGAGGCTATTACAAGCACTACAGATCAAAAAACAAGCTAGATTATCCATAAAACCGACTGCATTTGCAGGCTTTTTTTATATCACGTCTAAACTAAAGGTATTGTTTGAAAAGGCGATACCAATGCACTCACAGCTTTTACCCCCTAGCCTGATAGCCTGCTTACTTCTTTCCCTTTGTTTTGGCCCACAATGCTTGGCCAACAAACTGGTATTCAAAGATACCGGCTTTGAGATTAATGCCCTGCAAGCTCCACCTCATGGCAACGGTTCACAGCCTTTAACCATGCTACTGCCTGGCGAGCATGGTTTTAGCGCCAATGTGAATGTGCAGATTCAAACCTTTGAAGGCACGCTTTTGGAATACCAAAGTTTATCTGAGCTGCAATTTAAACAAATGAACATTGAGGTGATCAGTGCGAATATTGAAAAGGGTATCTTGCAATATGAGTATAAGGGCCTCTATGACCAGAAAAACTTACACTGGTACGCCAAGGCCATTAAGTCAGGCCCTTATGTGTATTTGGCCACCGCCACCAGTTTAGAAGTAAACTGGCTGCAGAATAAATTTGAACTTCAGAAAGCTGTAGACAGTTTTAAATTAACCCATTGAGTCGAGGCTCTAAAAACTTAAAACCCTTATCGGCCTCTAGAATCTGTGCCCTTCATGGCGCAATATTTAGTTAAGCCGTGTAAGTTTACCGCTGGGGAAAATAAATACCCTTGAAAGACATTACAACCTAAGTCATGCAAAGCCAGTCTCTGCTGCTCTGTCTCTACACATTCTGCAACTAGGTTTACCTTCATGGATTTGGCAAGCTGCCCCATACTAGAGACAATCTCTTGCGCTACCTTACTTTCAAATACGTCCCTCACAAGAAAGTCATCAATCTTTAAAGTATGCACAGGGAAAGACTTTAAGTATCTCAGTGAGGTATAACCCATACCAAAGTCATCAACCGCAATTTTAAAGCCGTGCTGCACTAAGTTTTGCAGTCCCTTTAATACTCGCTCATCCAATTCTATTCTTTGCCCTTCAGTAATCTCCAACTCGATCAAACTTGCACTGATACTGGATTTATCTACCCAAATGATTACATTTTTGAAAAAGTCATCTCGTTTAAACTGGCAAGGTGAAACATTAACAGCAATTTTCAAGCGGGTTAGACCGGCTTTATCTAAAGCATTCATGTCACTAAGCGCTCGTTTAAATACCCACAGCCCTAGGTCGTGAATCGTATTATCTAATTCAGCTAATGAAATAATTAAGCTGGGGGGAACCTGTCCAAATTTTTCATGCTCCCATCGTAACAACGCTTCAGCACCCACTACTCTTGCGTTGTAATTTACTTTTGGCTGATAAAATAATTCAAGTTTATCCTGCTGGATAGCTTCATTAAAATCTTTAACCAGTGCACGCGCTAAACGGCCTGTATCTGATGTGCTTTTATAAACAGCTGCAAGATCCGTAGTGGCTTTTAAATCTTCAAGAACTTTGAACTCTCGTTCGTTTTCTTTATTTTCACGATTGGTTTCAAATTTTGTTAAAAATGGGTAATAAAGCAATGCCGATATAACAATACAAAATACTTGCAACAAAACACCCTGCCATTGCCCTGTAGCAAGGTAGCCACCCAATATGACGGGGGTACTCCAGCTTTCCGCACCGCCGCTCCAGCTTACCCAGCCCAAATCAAAGGCGAATCGAAACATACTGGTGGTAACAATAGGCGCTAATAAAAACGGAATTAATAAATAACGATTTAAAATAATTGGCAAACCAAAAATTAATAATTCATTAATATTAAATAAGGAAGGTAATAACGCGTATTTACCTAATCTCTGGCTGCTTCTGTGTTTTGACACTAATAAGGCGATAACCAAACCAAATGTACAGCCCGCCCCACCAATGTGGGCAAACATATTAATAAACTGCCTTGAGTAAACAACCGATGGGTCGCTTACAAATAGGCTAGCTGCTTGTACTTCAATAATGGATGAACCATGAATACCAAAAAACCAACTCAATTGGTTCACGATAATAAGCTTAACGGTCTGCCAAAAACTTAAACCTGTTTCTGGGTCCAGCTGACCAATAAACGCAGGAAACCAAAAACCTAAGTGCTCAAGGGGCTTTGAAATTAAAATATAAACAAGCAGAAAAACAATGGAAGCCAATAATGCAGGCCAGATAGAACGCATAGCCGTTAAAAGGGTTGAATCGATGACACCGGTTAAATAACTGAGTTTTAAAAGGCGGTTGCGATAAAAAAAGACATACAACTCTGTGTACACAATGGCGCATAACAAACCTTTACCGATGGCCGTTACACCCAGATTATTAATAAAGTCTGCACCATGATCCAAATGAGCCATAGCTGCCAGCGTTACCATGGCTAAGATAGCCACAATAAGAGGATCAAAATTTAATAAATAGCGTTGGTGGTAATGTGAGGCAAGTTTATGAGAGATAGATAGAACAAGAATCATGGCCATCACGCCATAACATGCTTGCTGTATTATTTGCCCAAGCGTTTGACCGGCGTTTACCGTTTCACTTGAAAGAAAAAAATTCGCCATTTGCACAAAGGTTAACGCCAGCGCACCCAACATAACGACGGGCAATGTGGCAATAAATCCATGCTGAATAGATTGCAGCCAAACTGTCGATTTTTTAAGCATTAATACCCTTTATATGCAAAAAATATAGCGTAATTTTTAAGGTAGCAGAGTATAAACACTTCTCTAAGTAATACATATTACTTACTGATTATTGGCAGCAATCGCATTCAATATGACCTTAACGAACAGCTGAATAATAAAATGCCTAACGTTACTGTGCTTTTACTCTTTACGCAGGCTTTGCCATGCACTTTCTGCGAATACGGTTTTTAATTCGGCAAGCGGTTTACTTTCGCGCCCTGCCAAATAATGCCGCGCGTATTCATGCACAGGCCCTGCAATAAAGGCTCTGTACAAACTCATGGGTAAATCTTTTAATACACCCTGATCGATCATGGGCTGCACTAACGCTTGTAGTTTTTGGTAAAAACCCTGCAGATCTTGATTAAAAACCTGCTTTGACTTCCCCTGCTTAACCACAGCCCTATGCTGAAATACGAAGCGCGCCCACTCTGGGTTTTGCTCTATCCAATCCACATTGGCATGCACTAGCGCCTTGATGCCTGCCTGAGCTTGTAATTCTTGCTGCTGCAGTGAAAGGCCCTCGTAGGAATCGTCACATTTAGACAAATACACATTCACCAGCCGTGCAAAGTCACGCATACCTTCAATAAACACAGCCCCCGCAATGGCATCTTTATTACCAAAATGATGATAGAGGCTGCCCACACTGGTGTCTGTGGCTTGGCACAGCATCTCAATGCTGGAGCCCTCAACCCCGTGTTGCGCAAAGCACAATAAAGCCTGCTCAATGATGGCTCGTTTCTTTTGCTGGGTTTTGGCTTGAGGTTTAACGGTATGTGAATCCGTCATGATGTGTTTTCACTTTAAGTCTGATAAATGGGCTTTATGGCGATTGGCATACCTATGGTTAGGGCCGTTTTAGTCGCTGAGTGCATGTTAACACGCCAGCGGGTTGATTAACTGCGCCGACATTTCTAGAATATTATTCTAGAAATTAACTTTAATCTATGAAATAGTTAAATAAGGCACCATAAACGCCTTTTTCATCAATCAACAATCAGGTATCTAATGAATAATTTGCAGCTGTTTAATCGACTTTCAAAATTGCCAATGGGCATCTTCCTATTTAGCAAAGCCCTGTGTTTTATCGCGCCGTATTTCGCCAGTATTAAGCCCCGCATCCAAACGTTAAAAGCCAACGAATGCACTGTATTTATTAAAAAGCGCCGCTCTGTACAAAACCACATAGGCACGGTGCACGCCATTGCCATGTGCAATATGGCGGAGCTGGCAGGCGGATTAATGACAGACGTGTCCATCCCTAAAGGCGCGCTGGATTCCAGCAGGAATGACGGTTAAGTACCTTAAAAAAGCCAAAACCCATTTAACCGACAAAGCTGATGGCAGCCAGATTGATTGGTCCGTGGCGGGAAACAAAGAAGTGCCAGTATCTGTTAAGGATACTAATGGCCAAGAGGTGTTCAGCGCCTTGATCACTATGGACGTAAAACTTTCATAGCTGATCGATTAAAAAAATATTACAGTAACGCCATGCATTTTTATCGAACACATTCGCTGGCGTTATATGAAAACTCTTAATCCCTACCTTAGTTTTAATGGCCAATGTCAGGACGCTTTGGATTTTTACTGCAATGCCTTTAACGGCAAAGTGGTCATGCGACAAACCTTTGGCCAAGCCCCCAACGCCATCAAAGGGGTTAATCCCGCGCATATAATGCATGCCGAATTTAAAGCTCAGGGCATTTATTTTATGGCCAGCGATGGTTTAAGCCATGAAGCGGCCACACAAAATAGCGTCGTGTTAAACATCAACTTTTCAGATGTCGATGAGCAAACAGCGTGCTTTGAAAAACTAACAACAAATGGTGTGATCCTCATGCCCTTAGAGCGCACCTTTTGGGGCGCTAACTTCGGTAAAGTCCAAGATCAGTTTGGTGTGCAATGGATGTTAAATTGCCATTTAGATGCATCTAATTAATCAGGCACGCCATAAAACCCTGCGCAGAAAACAAGGAAAGGAGATATGAAATGGAATTAGCTTTATATCAGGTAGATGCGTTTGCGAAGCATGCCTTCAGTGGTAACCCTGCTGCTGTCTGCCCGCTAAGTGAGTGGCTGCCTGAGCACTTAATGCAGAGTATTGCTCAGGAAAATAATCTGGCAGAAACCGCTTTTTTTGTAAAAGAGGACAACGGCTTTCACATTCGCTGGTTCACACCCACCAAAGAAGTGAACCTATGCGGCCACGCCACCTTGGCCAGCGCTTATGTATTATTTGAACAGTTAAACTATTCTGAGGACGTCATTAATTTTCAGTCTAAAAGTGGTTTATTGCGTGTTAAAAGAGCCGACGGTTTATTGCAATTAGACTTCCCAACTCAAGTGGCGATTCCTTGTGAAACACCCAGCGCCCTAACACAGGCATTTGGCAAAGCGCCTTTGGCCTGTTTAAAAAATGAAGATTATTTAGTGGTCTATGAAGACGAGGATTTTATAAACCGTGTTGAGCCAAACTTGGCATTATTAGAGACCTTAGACTTACGCGGTGTCATTATCACATCTCAATCAGCACACTATGATTTTGTGAATAGAGTATTCGCCCCTAAGTACGGAATAAATGAAGACCCTGTAACAGGTTCTGCCTTTACTAAGTTAATCCCTTATTGGGCTGATGCATTAAACAAAGAAACACTAAAAGCAAAACAAGTGTCTAAGCGTGGCGGAGAAGTAACCTGCCAAAGAGTGAAGGACCGAGTACTCATATCCGGAGCGTGCAACTTGTACATGGTGGGTAAAATTTACGTTTAATCTAAACGTAAAAGTTTATGAACATTATTAACCGCTCTAGTCATGCAACTGCGTACCTATTAGCAGTTACTTTTTCATTAACGCGGTCAGTGTGTTGCTAATTTGTTCAAATAGCTGATCCGAATGTTTACTAATATTAGCCGCTGCAGATGCCTCGGTTATTTTGGTTTCAATCAGCCCAACCAAGAACTTCTCTTGATCTTCCTCTAAACCCAAAATAGGCAACTCGTCTTCTACTGTACGGTTTAAGTCCCGTAAAATACTGCCCAATATATCTTGGCTTTCTTTTATTAGCTTTTTCTCTTCATCAATAAAACGGTTAACCGTGCTAATAGCCGATTTCAATTGATTATGATCTGCAATGGTTTTGCTATCTTCTATTGACTCCATACAGGCATTGGTAGCATCTAAAAAAAACGGCAGTAAGTCTTTATATCGGCCATATTTATTATCATCATCTATAGGCATGTTTTTCACCAATAGATTAATGCGATCAAAATTAAACTGCGTCCTGTGTTCAAAACTGAATATTCGATCTTTTGTGGCCAGCATCTCTACCAGTTCTGTTTCCAATGGTGATGGATCCCCCACACACTGGTGCCATTCAAATTCACTGCCTGATTTCAATCGAATTATGGCATTTAAGCCAAACCCCATTAAGCAGTTTACTAACAGCTTCATCAAATCAGATTCGTTTTTAATGCCGTAGGTATTTTTGGAGTACTCTAGCGCCATGCCAATTTCTTGTGAGCCTGTCATAGCATCCATAGCCACATTACTGGCCATTTGATAATTATCTTTCAGCCCCTGCCTTTCATTATCATAACGCTCTAATAATTTTATTTTTGAAAGTAACTCGTCACATTCAAATGGCTTAACAAGGTAATCATCACCCCCTGACTTATAACCCTGCATGCGTTCTTCAACACTGCCTCTAGCGGAAATAAATATCACCGGAACTTGGCTATACTGGTCATTCTCTCGAATTTTTTGACAGACCTCATAGCCATCCATACCTGGCATACTCACATCCAATAACACCATTTTTATATCGGATACACTGCCCAAAGCATCAAGTGCCTCTTGACCGTCTTTTGCCATAACTAAATCGTAATTATCTTCAAGATAATGCTCTAGTATTTCCAAGTTCCACGGTTCATCGTCCACCGCTAGAATCTTTAATTTATTAGACATATTCTTTAAGCCTCATTCTCACGTGAACTCCAGTCAATGGTGCTCATGGGGATTTTAAATTGAAAACACGCACCTGCTTCTGGGTTATTTTTAGCAAAAATATCACCCCGGTGTAATTCAATGATTTCTTTACAGATAGCCAAACCTAAACCAGTGCCACCAGCCCCGGTTTTGGTTTTAGAGCTTTGAATAAATTTATCAAAAATATGAGAAAGCTCTTCCTGGGGAATACCCACTCCTGAGTCACAAATGGAAACAGCAATACCATCAACCCAGAAAGGGTTTGATTGCCGCCTTTCTACGTTCACCTCACACTTCTCAAGGGTGACATGGATCTTTGAATTTTCTGATGAAAACTTGCAGGCATTTGACAGTAAGTTAAAAAACACCTGGGTTATCTTCTCTACATCAAGGTGAATCAAACTTCCGTCAATTTCATCTTTTATTTCAATATTCAGGTTCTTTTCATTTAGTAAAGGCGCAATATCCTGCTCAACTGATTGCATAATTTTAAAAATATCATGATCACCATAATGCACTTCCATGTAGCCGCTTTCTAACTTTGAAATATCAAGTAGGTTATTAATCAGCCGCAATAACCGTTGGCTGCTTTGTGATATACGATGAGTAAAGCCTTTTACTTTTTCTGTCAGCTCTATGGGTACTTCCGATTTGGAAAGGCCTTTTTCAATCAATGTATTGAAACTCATGATAGCGTGCATAGGCGTACGTAACTCATGAGACATATTTGCCAAGAATTCTGATTTACTTTTATTCGCACGCTCGGCTTCTTCTTTAGCCCCTTCAATTACTCGGGTACGCTCAGCCACCTTGCTTTCTAGCTCTTCATTAATCGAAATTAAATTGTTCTGAACTTCTTTTTGCGAGCTTATATCTTGAATAACAAATATGTAGACGTCTCTTAGGATCTCGGAACTGCGACGCAGCGTTAACCGAGCAGGAAAGCAGGAGCCATCTTTGCGGGAAACATCCCCTTCAACGCTGACACCCACATCCACGTCGCTGCACTTTTTTGTCAGTGATGCCCATATATTTTCTGATAATAAATCATAAATCGACTTGCCCAATAAATGATTAACCGGATATTGAGACAATTGTGAAAGCGCGCTATTGGCTGAAATGATTTTATAGGTGTTATCCAAGGTTAATACTGCTTCGTTTAAACACTCAAGTGTGGCATTTAAAATATCGCGACCTTCTTTTAAATAACTGTTGCTCTCCGTTAGCTCTACCATCAAACGGCTATTTTCTTTGCGCATATTGATCATGCGCTCTAGGCGTTGCAACGTATCCTTTAAGCCATCTAACTCGACTGGTTTTTCTAGAAACGCATCCACATGAATACTGATGGCCTCTAACACCGTGGCTTTATCACCAAACCCCGTAATTAAAATACTTTTAATTTCGGCACACACTTCACGGGACCTTTCAATGAGCTCAACACCGTTCATCTCATCCATTTGATAATCGGTAATCAATAATTCATAACCGCCACCTTCTATGTGCCTTAGGGCTTCATTAGCGGAAACGGTCGCAAAACATTGATAACCCAAACTGGAAATATAATGCTCTAAAACCGCCAGCATCGAGGGGCTATCATCTACCAGTAAAACTTGATTGATATACTCCCCTGATGCCTCCTGTGCCACACCCAATTGGTTTGCTAAATTTTCAGAATCGTAAGGGGGAAAAATGACGGGAAGATCATCACTGAAAACATCCATGGTTCTTTTCAGGCACGGATTTTCAGATTCGGAATGCTTGCAGGGGGAGGCAATAAAACACGGCATTTGAGCGTTAATCAGTTTTTTAATTTGCTCAACTTCGCGGATATCCCATTGGGCACGCCCCAAAAATACAAATACATTTTTGCTTGGATCACAGCCCTCAGGCACAACGCCCTGCCACGGACGCACGGTATAACCTAGCGCTTTCAAACCATAAATAAGAGGTTGCTCTAAGCTGCCGTTATCACCCGAAGCGTAATAAGCAATTTTTTGGTTCATCATGGCGCTATTTACTTAATCTAAACCCTGCTGGTATCTGATTAACTATAGTAATAATCCAACAAGGGACAAAAAATGCAGGTACTTTTAACTGCTTTTTTTAGCGTCCATAAATTTTAGGCACAAAAAAACCAGCACATGGCTGGTTTTAGCTTAACTTGCTGATAGAAGCCCCTAACTAGGCCTTTTTACAATACTCTGCAATGATCACAATATGAGAGCCGTTTACCTTGCCTTCAATGTGCTTATGGTTGGACGAGGACAAACTGATGCCCCTCACCATTGTGCCTTGTTTGGCGGTAAAGTTAGCGCCTTTTACCACTAGGTCTTTTACTAGGGTCACGTTTTCGCCGCCTTTTAATACTGCGCCGTTAAAATCTAAAGTCGGCTCCGCGTCTGGATCGGGTAGGCCTAATTTGCCCCATTTCTCTACTTCAGGTTCTAAGTAAAGCATGTCTAGGCTGTCTTGAGCCCAAGTTTCGCCCTTGCTTACAAGTGCGTGTAACTGACGGAACGCCATCACTTGCACTGGGGCTTCTTGGCTCCACATGCTGTCATTCAGGCAGCGCCAATGATTCACATCCATTGAGCCTTGGTCTTCGATTTGGTTTTTACAGGTATCACAAGCATGGAGGCTGGTATCCAAGGTGCCATCGGATGGCTCTACTGGGAAAACCACTAAATTATCTGTATTGCCGCAAAGTTCGCATTTGCCGCCGCTACGTTGCGTTAATAATTGCTCAACACTCATGAAAATTCTCAGTTATACACATGATAGATCGGCGCGCATTATGTCAGTTATTGCCTTATAAATCTTGTGGTAAATAGCCTTGAGTGCCACGTTCAAGACTGATGGCACAGTCTGTTTTGCGCCAATTTCAGCCATAAGTTTGTATTGCGCACAATTTAAATTTATAAAGGTGTCACTGTCATAAACACCGCTCTAAAAAGGTAGATACATGATTACTCTGCATCATTTAAATAATTCCCGCAGCCAGCGCATTGTTTGGCTATTAGAAGAACTTGGCATTGAATACACCATCAAAAACTATCAGCGTGATGCGGTAACCATATTAGCCCCTAATGAGCTAAAAGCCGTGCACCCATTGGGTAAAAGCCCAGTGATTGATGATGATCAAACCGGTGTGACCCTGGCTGAAAGTGGTGCCATCATTGAGTATTTGGTGCAGACCTATGGCAAACATCTTTCGCCAGAAGCTGGTTCAAAAGCCTATTGGGATTACCTATATTGGTTGCATTTCAGTGAAGGCTCATTAATGCCGCCTATGGTCATGCGCCTGGTGTTTACCAAAATGAAACACGCCCCTATGCCGTTTTTCATCAAGCCCATCGCTAAAATGCTGGCCAACAAGGTATTGCAGAGCTTTGTTAGCCCTAATATCAAACGCAGCTTTGACTACATTGAACAGCACCTACAAAACAATGAATGGTTTTGCGGTGAACAGCTCACTGGGGCCGACTTTCAAATGAGCTTTCCCCTAGAGGCCAGTGCTGCCCGCGGTCTATTGGATAATTACCCCGCCATTAAAGCCTATGTGGCTAAGTACCAAGCCAGAACCGCCTATCAAGCGGGCCTGAGCAAAAGTGGCGAGTACGATTACGCCTAATTAAAGCGACTGTTGTCCGTCATAGCAGGGTTTTGCCTTGCTATGACAAACATGGAGCATCTTTAATACCCTACATTCAGGCAACCTGAGTGAGCATTCATCACGTCATCCTTAAACATAATCAATACCCATCCCCCATGGGCTTTGCTAAAATCCGCCCCATCAATAATTTGTAAGCCGAGATTGCCTCCATGAACCTTGCCCAATCTGTATTAGCCGTTAATGACGACCTGCCGATTCGCACAGATAAACCCGTGCACAGCGGCAAGGTACGCAGCGTATATTGGTTAACCGAAGCCGACAGCAAGCGCTTAATTCAAGAGAAAGGCTATGATGTAGCGGCCGATGCACCACTGGCCATTATGGTAATCAGCGACCGCATCAGTGCGTTTGATTGCATCTGGCAAGGTGAAGGCGGTTTAAAAGGGATTCCTGGCAAAGGCGCTGCACTTAATGCCATCTCCAATCATTGGTTTCAGCTATTCAAAGACAACGGCCTAGCCGACAGCCATATCCTTGATATTCCACACCCGTTTGTTTGGATTGTACAAAAAGCCAAACCCGTCATGATCGAAGCCATTTGCCGCTCGTATATTACCGGCTCCATGTGGCGCGCATATGAAAAAGGCGAACGTGAATTTTGCGGCATTCAATTAGCAGAAGGCCTTGGTAAAGATAAAAAACTACCAGAGCTTTTAATGACCCCAAGTACCAAGGGCATTTTAAAAGGCATTCCAAATGTGCCAGAGCAAGACGATGTGAACATCAGCCGCGATGACATTCGTAACAACTTTGCCGCGTTTAATCTAAAAAGCGAAAGCGACATTGATCTATACGAAAAACTATTAAGCGAAGGTTTTGGCGTGATCAGCGATGCTCTTGCTAAAGTGGATCAAATTTTTGTGGATACCAAATTTGAATTTGGCTATGTAACCGACGCCAGCGGCACCGATAAATTAATCTACATGGATGAAGTGGGCACACCAGATAGCTCGCGTATTTGGGATGGCGCTGAATACAAAAATGGCAAGGTTGTGGAAAACTCAAAAGAAGGTTTCCGCCAGTTATTGTTAAACCAATTCCCTGATGCGGATATTTTATTAAATAAAAATCGCATGGACGAACGTGAAGCTTTAGCCCGCGACAACCTATTACCAGCCGAGGTTTTTCAAATGGTCAGCGATACCTATGTGGGCATTGCAGAAAAGATCATTGGTAAGCCACTGATACTAAGTGAAAACCCAAAAGCGGAAATCATTGAAGTGCTTAAAAATGATTATGGTTTGGTTGATTAAGCATCCGTAAAGCCACTATGCGCTGACGCTTGTCAGCGCTTTGTTGTATTGATGTAGACAGGACGTTTTCATGAAATATTTCACCCCTTTCTTTTTGGCCTTATCACTAAGCGCCTGTTTTGACTCTTCAAGTAAAAGTCCATCTGACGCCGTAGCCTGCACAACCCTTAACAAAAATATAACGTTCACTGATAAAGACCCTGCTGCTGGTTTTATTTCAGGGGAGCTTGCTATTGAAATCCCACAAGACTGCAATGCACAAAAAATTGAAGCAAACTGGCTCAATACTGCTTCAAATAGCACACGCAACATTTCCGCTTACACTCTAGATATTAACCCTGAAAACAGTCTCAACTATGTCATTACCATCCCCGATGACACCCAAGCCCCCAATGAAGATGAAACACTGACTATTTCGTTTATTAAAAACAATCTTCATCACGATATTAATTTTGAAGTCATCGACCGCGCTCAAATAAAAGGCCCTGGTGGCAGTGATGTTCGCAAGTGGGATTACGGGATCAATCGTCCTTTTTTAGAAGTGACCGCTCAAACCAGAGGCGATCAACAATATTGCATATTTGATAACGGTAAAGTTTTAATACACGATTTTAATTACGATGATGATTTGGATCTACAAGGCAAACGAACGGCCGATGATTTAACCTACCCTGCTTACGAATTTAACTGTACCGATTCCATTATCAATAATCACAGAAAAGTCTCTACACTAGACGATAATGATGTCGAGTTTGTTGATAGCTATTCAATGATCAATGACGCCATGTTCTACGGTACCTTAGTGTATAAAATGTATGAAAAATTACTGGGTAAACCACCCATGGATAAAATTCGCATCCGCACTCACTTTGGCGAGCAAACGAATTTTAATATATGGGCTCACTGGGATGGAGCCTATGTGAATTTTAATGATGTGTTATACGAAGCTTTTGGATCTACATCATTAGACACGGTGGCTCATGAGATCACTCACGGAGTGTTAAACCAACACACTGATTTAGTGTTCACCACCGAGGCTCAATACACGCTTGATGCAAAAACGCTACATGAAGCGTTCTCAGACATGGCCTCCGTCATGGTGTACCACTATTATTATGGTGAGTTAAATTGGATTATTGGTGATGAGAATGACGCCAATTCAAAACGCTACTTAGATACAATTCAAACCGAATACGGCGCCATCCCCAGCTATTTTGATTATGATGACGCTGGGCGAGATTTTTACAAACGCATGGGCATGATGACCTACCCGTTTTATTTATTAAGCAACGAATGGGGCATAGATCTAGCCTTTGAATTATTCCTAGCCTCTGCGCAATCCTGCTGGAACCCCAGCAGTACCCTGCTACAAGCTGCTGAGTGTGTTTATGAAACAGCAGAAAATAAAAGCTTGAAGAGACAGGATGTGATCGACGCGTTTCGCAGTGTAAAAATACAATTACAAGATCAAGACAGCCTAGCCCACTACACACTTGATCAACAAAAATTACGCGTGCAGTTCACTGATAACTCACATACTGACCGCAGTATCGTAAGCTACCTATGGAACTTTGGTGACGGAAACACCAGTACAGAGGCCTCACCATTTCATGAGTATGCAAACACTGGCAGCTATACAAGCACTTTAACCATAAATGATTCTTTAGGCATTACGGATACCTTTTCTCGGACTATTGATGTTACAGACCAGTATTGCGCGCCAATCAACCCAAATGAAAACCATCGCGAGTTTACATCTGTCAGCATAAACGCAACGGATATTAATTATAGCCAGGGACGCTACGATTATTCAGACACGCACACTATTGATATCATTGCGGGCAGTGATTTCCCCGTTCAAGTTTCAGGTGTGGTTATCGGTTCGGAAAAACCAACCAGTAAATGGCAAGCATGGGTAGATTACAACGACGATGGGGTTTACAGTTTTTCTAGCAACGAGCACATACTGGAATTAGAACAAGATAATAATGAATACAGTTTAAATACCGTACTAAATATCCCAGAACAGTACATCGGCGAAACGTTATATTTACGCCTAAGCGGTGATACTTTTAAAAGCTTTAACCCATGCAATGCGCTCAAAGACAGTATGGTGGATATAAAGATACGAGTGGTAGGAAGCTAGGTTTTCTATAGGCTGTATTTATTTAACACACATAATAAATACGGCCTATCCCAAGCGATTAAATTTATTAACTACTTTTCTTCCATTGTACGATTCCACCACTTATCCTCTGGTACTTTTTCACCCAACACCCAACGCTGGCCCATAATAGGCGTAGCCACTTTTATCCCCACTTTTTCGGCCAATTCTGTAATGCGTTCAAACGGTGCTTGCCAAGAATGAAACGCCAATTCAAACGTGCCGTTATGAATAGGAAATAACACCTTACCTTTTAAATCTAAATGCGCCTGTAATGATTGCTCTGGAGTCATGTGCACGTATTGCCAACCTTTATCCCATGCGCCGTTTTCCATTAACGTCACATCAAACGGGCCGTATTGTTCGCCAATGTTTTTAAAGCCAGAAAAGTAACCGCTATCTCCGCTGTAAAAAATAGAATGCTGTGGGGTTTTAATCACCCAAGATGACCATAAAGTTTTGTTGCGATCCAATAGACCTCTTCCTGAAAAATGATTTGCAGGCGTATTCACCAGCTTAATTGAGCCCACTGACGTTTCTTGCCACCAATCCATTTCATGAATTTTTTCTTGTGGCACACCCCAATCCATTAAAATTTCGGCCAAGCCTAATGGCACATAAAATAACTCTACTTTTTCGTGTAAGGCTTCAATAGTATTTTGATCTAGGTGATCGTAATGATTATGTGAAATCAAAACGGCTTTTATAGAAGGTAAATCCTCTATGGAAATGGGCGCTGGGTGAAAGCGTTTTGGCCCCGCCCATTGCACGGGGCTCGATCGCTCTGAAAACATTGGATCAGTTAACCAAAACTCTCCTTCAAGTTCTAACAATAAACTGGAATGCCCGAGACGGTGAATAGCGGTTTTCTGAGTAATCTGAGATGTTAATGCCTCAGGATTCATGCCCTTTAAAGGCAGCTCATAAGTTGGCACACCATGGGATTTTTTATCAAACATAAAGCGCTTAAAAATGCCGATGGTTTCAACAAAACCCGGCTGAGGGAAAGGCTCGCTATTAATGTATTGGCCGTCGCTGAAATGCGGTGACGGCGTATGAGTACCAGCCTGAGCGCAGCCCATTAAAAAACTAAGGGTTATTAGAGATGTAAACTTGGTAATCTTCATATCTGGGTTATATTTCCCTTAGGCTTTTTTAGAGTGGCTTGATTATACATACGATGCTTAGCTTTAAATGGGTTTTGTTGTTCCACCCATGGTAAAGTCTATTAATTGTATTGTGCACAACCTATCTGTATAACATAGAACCTCTTAAACGTTCACTCTTATCTAAATTAGGGAAACAGATCATGATCAAAGCATATGCGGTAAAAGAAGCGGGCGGTAAGTTAGAACCTTTTGAATATGATCCAGGCCCATTGGCGGATCACGACGTGGAAATTGAAGTGGATTACTGCGGCATCTGTCACAGTGATTTGAGCATGATTAATAACGAATGGGGTGCAACACAATACCCATTTGTACCAGGCCATGAAGTGGCTGGGCGCATTGGCGCTGTGGGCAAACACGTTACACATTTAAACGTTGGTGACCGTGTGGGTCTAGGTTGGCATTCTGGTTACTGCAATACATGCAACACCTGCTTAGAAGGCGATCACAACCTGTGTGGCGGTGCACAAGGCACATTGTTTGGCCGTCATGGTGGTTTTGCCGATAAAGTTCGCGCACAGGCCACAGCGGTTGTGGCATTGCCTGAAGAGTTGAGCAGCGAAAAAGCTGGCCCGCTTTTTTGCGGTGGTGTCACGGTTTACAACCCAATGAAACAATTTGATTTAAAACCCACAGCAAAAGTCGCTGTGATTGGTATTGGTGGCCTTGGCCACATGGCCCTTAAGTTTTTAAATGCATGGGGCTGTGAAGTCACCGCGTTTACATCAACAGAAGCCAAACGCACTGAAGCATTAGAACTAGGCGCGCACAAAACCCTAAACTCTCGTGATGATGCACAATTAAAAAGTGCGGCCAATAGCTTTGATTTAATTCTATCCACAGTGAATGTGAACCTAAACTGGGAAAGCTATGTTCAGACCCTTAAACCAAAAGGTCGCTTACACTTTTTAGGTGCGGTACTTGAGCCTGTACAGCTAAGCGTGTTCTCCCTAATGGGCGCACAACGTTCTGTTTCATCAAGCCCTGTTGGTAGCCCAAGCACCATGGCACAAATGCTGGAGTTTGCTGCCCGCCATAACATTGAACCTGAAGTTGAAGTGTTTGATATTAAAAATGTAAATGACGCCATTGATCGCCTAGAAAACGGCAGCCCACGCTACCGTGTTGTATTAAAAAATTAAAATCATTTAATACAACTATCAAATAAAAAGCCCCGCTTGAGTTGATCAAGCGGGGCTTTTTATTATTGGGCAGCGAGCACTATGGATAGCTTGCCGCTTTTTATTCAGTGGCTTTTTTTGGTTTTAAAGTTAATTGCCATTTAGTATCCGCTGGTAAAAAGTTCGATAACTTGCCTTCTACCCAATCTCTGTGACCCACATCGTAATACGGCGATAATGGATGAGCACTTTGCCCTGTGGCCATATGAAAGAAGCCCTCTTCTTCATGACCAGGGGCTACTGCAAACCGCTGGCTTGCACCTGTATCTGGGTCTTGCACTCTGGGCATATAGGTGTCTCCATCCACTGGCTCTGCCGGCATATCTAAAAAATACCCCAACATAGGAATGGGTTTACTTAACGGATGGCGAATGGCTAACGTATTGGCTTTCCCCCATGTTTGCTCAGCCAGACTGCCGCCGTTTTCTGTCAGTTTATTTACCGTGTTATCTAACGTGGCCAATAAAAAATCATCCCAGTTATTAAAGCCTGCTGGCACGTGCATTAATGGCTGTTCATTTATTAATTGCCAAACAGGGTACTCCACAAAGTTATCAACTGATGAGGGAGAAAAGAAATTTAAGCCTGTATCCAGTTTTTCATATAAACGCCCAATGCTTTCATTCACAACATTTTCACGATAACGCTTAACCAACAAGTACCCTGCGCTGGTTTTGCTTGCGCGCCCTTGCCAGTCTTGCAATACAGAGCTTACCGCTTGGTATTCATCTTTATCTGCAATTAATGCTAATAGGTGCTGCTGCCAGCGCTGTAAAAACAAGGCTTCATCATCTAACTGTATATCTAAGAAGTCTTGTGCATTAAAGCTGTTCTTTTTGTATAGGTCATCTTTAATTTGTTTTTGACGAGCGCCCAGTGCGTAATTATGTACACCCACTTTTTTTAACAATTCATCACTGACAATGCGCGCATTGGCTGTCCATAAACGGCCGTCTTTAGGGTTTTTAACTACTGGGTATTCACTAGCCGATAAATAACCATTCCAGCCTTTATCACCCTGACTCCAATCTTGTGTGAGCTGGCTTTGCAGCATATTGTTTTTATCAAACTCGTGATTAAAGCCAAAGCGTTTTGGCAGGCGGCCAATAATACTCCAAGCTTGATTACCCTGTTTATCCACTACGTTTAGATTTTGCCCTGGTATACCAGCGCTTGGGGCTATTTTCAAAGCATCATCTACATGGTTAGCGTTTTCTAATTCTAATAAATTCAGGTTGCCCCCTTCTATATCATGAGCCACCCAGCGCATGGCAATAGGCTGCCCCTTATGGTTCTCACCAATCACAGGGCCCCATTGGGTTAACTGAATATCCGCTTCAATGCTGTCTTGCCCTTTTACATGGATGATTTCTTTTTCAATAATAAAATCTGTCCAGCCGTCTTTTGTTAAATATTGCGAGCCACTTTTATTAACCTTCAGTTCAATCACATCGTGATAATCCCCTTGGCTGTTGGTGAACCCCCAAGCAATAAATTCATTGCTGCCCACCACCAATGCAGGAGTGCCCGGCAAGGTAGCCCCTGTCACTCGACGGCCATCTTGCAAATACCAAGACGCGCGATACCAAATATTAGGCACGCGTAAACCCAGGTGCATATCATCAGCAACCATGGCCGCTCCGTGAGACGTTAAATTACCGGATACAGACCAGTTATTAGAACCGTAATGGATCTGATCAAAAAATTGATAATCTGAAGCGGCAATATTATTCACAGACTCTCCGTTAAGCGCTGCGATCTTTTCAGGCATGCCTGCAATTAAATCGGCCAGTTTTTTCTTCGGTAAGTCTTTCACTTCATTCAGTGCTTCGCCATTAATGGGGGCGTCCCAATAACCACCTTGACTGGTTAAAAATGCAAACCAGTCTTCTGGTAATAAATCTTTCATGGCATCCAGTGATCGCTCTGACTGGCTCCATTCTGGTTGTAAGTCCATGTACATGCTGTAAAGCACCAACAAGGTATCCGCTTGATGCCAGTGTTTTGCCTGGGTATTCAATAGGTGATATTCAAACGGTTTACTGTCTAACTGGGAAAGGCCTGCATTCACACCTTGGGTGTAGGCATCTAATATGGCTTTATGTTTTAGGCTCATGTGTTGATAGGCATTTAACGCACGTTTTCGAAATTGATGTTTACGAATATTCGAATCAAAGTCTTTGGCTAGCTCTGCAAACAATTCACTTAGCTCTCCAGCGCTGTTTTTACGCAGTAAGTCCATTTGAAAGAAACGTTCTTGGCCGTGTAAAAAACCCAAGCCATAAGCGGTTGAAGCGCGGGAGTCTGAGCGAATAGTAGGGATGCCCTGTGCATCCCTCTCAATATTCACAGGTGTTGATAAGGTCGCTAGCTGTAGCTCACCATCGAGAATAGGCTCACTGCCACTTAACGTATTTTGGATGTAAAACCGCACTAACAGTACACAAGCCAGTATGATCACGCCTGTCATTTTTATTGTTTTTATCATGGTTTAAACCTAAATTCATATCTACTGGGTAGTGTGTCACAGGCTGTTTTTTATGAACAAGGTCAAAGTGGCCAGTAAACTGTAGCCCTTAAAGCTACCACTAAAAAATCTATTATCGTGCGCCATACTTCTCAGCTAAATATTTTTCTAATTTAAACGATTGAAGAATTTTTTTATTGTATTCTTGATGCCTATGCCGATAGACATCAAACCCTTCATAAGAGATGGCATGCAGACAATATTCACACACCTTTTTACCGGTGCATAAATCTGATTTTAAACTCACATCTATTTTTGAAAGACTGCCTTGGTTAATCTTTTTCTTTAACACATCACAAAAAGCAAAATGCACATCGTCCTCTAATATGCTTAATATATGACTGTTTTTATACGCAAGGGTTTTATCACTATAGGCATGCAGTAAGGTGGCCGAAATATTCACCCAATCTTTTGTCAGTGATTTTCGCTCTTGCCATGTTAAATGACGCTTAGGATCAAACAATTCAAAATGACCAAAGTCATCCGACCCCATTTTATGGCGCAGGTCATTGAGCTTTTCATCTTGTTTAAAGTCTATGAGTTTCATTTTTTTATATGGTGAATTTAATTAAATATCAAATTAATAGCCGATCGTATTTTATTAATACATGACTATAAACAGGGAACATAGGTCGCGTGCAAGCACCCTCCTACAATACATTCCATTTTCCCTCAGCCTGAGGAGTTAAATGGACTTAATGCAAGGCACTTTAAGCGAACAAATAGCCCGCTATTTGAGCTAAAAGTAACGCAGCAGTAAGTCCATTTAAACCTCAGGGAAGGACGTCCTCTAGGATAGTGGCAATTTTGCCTTCAGCATCGGTTCGTACTTTAAACTCAACCCGGCGAGAACGATCACCGTCCTCTTCACCTTGTTCATCCATCACTACTTTTGCAGATGAAAGGCCGTTGGCCGTTAAATATTTTTTAAGCCAAGACTTATCTTTTTTCACATCGTTCAAATCTAATAAGTATGCTAAAGCGCTGCGGGTGCGCGCCTGTGAAAGGGCCATATTATAAATATAGGCCGCATCATCATTGGGCGCCCCTAACCAGCCACTAGAGGTATGCCCCTCTATGCGCACTTCTAAAATATCATCACGGTATTTATCTGCGGTAATGATGTTTAAATAACGAGGAAAGAAGTCTGCCAATATGGTTTGAAATTCAGGGTTAAGACTTGATTTACCTTTAGCAAACAGAAGCTCGCTTTTATTAAAACGAAAGGTAAGGTCTTCTTTTATTTCTGCGCCCCATTTAGGTAAGTCAGGTTCGAATTCCGTTTTCAAATCTAAATATAATTGGGTTCTTAAGTGGTCATAGAGTATGGCCACATCGGTGATTTTTTTACGTTGCAATTCAACGTTGATCATAAAAACAATGGATATCAATAAGAACACCATCATAAGGCCCGCCATTAAGTCGGTTACCGCAACCCAATGACCTTCCTGCTCACGTATGCCCCCTAGTTTTTCTTCATCCGTTTGCATCGTGAGCGACCCTTATTTTATGCACGCTTTATTATTTTGAATTACTTTTAGCGAGGTTAACCACATCATGCAGGCGCTCGGTCAGCGGGCTGTAGTCTTGCACAAATTTTTCACTTAACGCGGCCAGTTGCTCACCCATGGTTTTGAGTGATTTATTAAGCTCTTGCTCAAGGGCGGCATCTAATTTAGCAATGTGTTTATCGGTTTGCGCAACCGTTTGTACAATTTTACTATCAAGTTCGCTAAAGGCTTGGCTATACGCCCCTTGTAGTTCCGTGGTCAGAGCATGTGTCGCTTTATTCATACTGCCCGTGGTTTTTTCTAACATGCTCTCCATGCGTTCATTATAGTTTTGTAAGTTATCCGCCAAACCTGATGTTAAAAATATCATGCGATCTTCTAGCTGAGGTAAGCCCTCTCCCGCTTCATTCACTAATCGCGCTAGGCCAGACAGATGTTTATCCAATACATCGCGTTGAGTATCTAAGCCTTTTAACATGTCACCCAAGCTTTCACTGATGCCATTAAACGACTCTGCATGGCCCACCATATTTTCAAATGCATCCGTGGCGTGAATCATCGATTGACCAATACGCTGTTGGTTATCCGTTAATGAAGACAACTGTGTTTTATAATCTTTTTGCCATTCAAGCATTTGGCCAACGCTTTCATTTAAACGCTTAAAGTTATCGCCATACTGTTCATCAATTTTGGTATTGAAATCCCGCATCACCACACCTAACGCATCTATCAGTGCTTTGGTATTCGCTTCAACCATTTTGGTTTGGTAATGATCCATGGCGATCAATAGGTCTTCACTGTGACGCTTTTGATCAATGCGTAATAAGCCAATTTCGTTATAGAGGGTTTGCTCGTCTTTATCGCTGAGGGCTTCGTGAATGCTGGTCAACGCCACGTGGAGATCATCAATACTGGCGGTGCGCTGGTGATGCTCTTCAGTATTGGTAGCATCCATAACGGCACGAAACTTAATGGTTAACGCGCCCAACAAACCGGCAATAGATGACCAAAAAGCGGTTTTTAAACCACTTAATAGTTGAGGCACACTTTCTTGAATATTTAAGGTGTCGAAACTGTTAAGACCTAAGGCCACACCTAAAAAGGTACCGAAGATACCAATACTGGTCAGTATGGTGGGGGCCGCCTCAGCCGTACGAGAGCTGTAGCGAAAAAACTGGAAATACACCGTCAGACACACGATCAAAGCGATTAAGCCCAGTGTCCAGAGTGAGAAATTTGCGTTAATTAGGGACATGTTCGTGTCATCTTATGCAACATATAAAAGCATAGACTAGGATGTTTCTATAATCCTAGGTCATAACGAATCTGGCCAGCTTTGTCCCACCTTTTGTCAACTTGTCCACAATTCACCTGCTATTTTTATTTAGTAGGTTAATAACTCGGCTTCATCCCAGATATCTTCTTCGATACTTGGCACTACAAGCCACTCTAAAGCACGGGCTAAAGAAGCAAAGGTTTGTACTTCTACGCCATACTGGCGCAAAACGGCAATCACCTGCATGCGCTCTGCGCTATTTACGCGGCGGCTAATAAACGCAAACTTCTCAATCGTGCCAGCCTCTAAGATACGCTTTAAGCCTGCTTCTGCACTTTGCACAATTTGCGAGAAGTCCCCTTCTATATTGCACACATCGCACAACCAGTGATTCAGCTGATTGCTTTCAATTTGCTCAAAGCAATGTTCCATCACAGCGTTTATGTTTTCAGGCTGAGCAATCCCCCCACCCCAAACGTCCATTAATAAGCCTTTCTGGCCTTCTACAAACGAGCTTGCATAGATGTGACCTTGCTGGTCATAGAACTCTTTAACTACATGCATTTTGATCACCTTTGTGAGCTACATCACATAATTTAAATATAGCAATCCATGGCACCATCACCGTTAAGGTTGGTATTGTTTATCTTAACTTATGTTATGAAATATCACGGTTTGTTACAGAGTAGGCATAAATCAAAATAACAAGCGACTCATGGAGTGCCTTATATAATCGGGCTACAATGGCGGGTGAAATAGCAAACATTGCCAATTAAGTTAGACTTTAGAGCAGACAAAAACCCCGTCTAAAGACTAACAGTTAGAGTATATAAATTGGACCATAGCAGTAACAAACTATTCCAGCCAGCTTAATACATTTCGAATAATTATAGAGTTAGATATATCAATAAAAAAAGCACCTATTAGTGGCACAACTATAAACGCCTGTGGAGCTGCACCATATTTTTTTGTTACTGCTGTCATATTTGCAATAGCTGTTGGAGTCGCCCCTAGAGCTAAACCTGCATAGCCGGATGACATGATGGCTGCCTCATAGTTTTTCCCTAAAACTCTAAATACTACAAAAACAGTAAAAACAGTAACAACCAAAACTTGCGAAGCCAAAAGAAGAAGAATAGGTAGAGCTAAATCAACAAGGGCATACAGTTGAAGGCTCATCAAAGACATCGATAGAAATAACCCTAAACAAATGTCAGTTACTAGTGCAAGAGTCGGAGTACCTGTTGGCCAAGTTATTTTTTTCCAAAAATACGGAACCGTATTCGTTAATATGATACCTCCAAATAAACAAGGTACGAAAACTGGAAGCTTGATTCCAAAATATCCTAATAGCTCATGTAAATGCATGCCTATTCCCACGGCAATACTTAACACTAATAACAATGAAAAAATTGAATCAACGGTTATCTTTTGCTTTTCCTCATCAGCAATGCCCACAGAAATAGGCTCCTTACTATTTGATTGTAAAGAGTAACGATTAATCAAAAAATTTGAAATTGGACCTCCAATAATACCTCCAAGCACCAGTCCAAATGTTGCACAGGCAATACCTATCTCAGCTGCATTGAGAATACCATAGTTGTTTTTAAAGGTTTCAGACCAAGCAATCGCGGTTCCGTGTCCTCCACTTAATGACACTGAACCACCCAGCACTCCGGTTTGAGGTTCCAAGCCCGTAGCTAAGGCAATGGCAACACCGGTGAAGTTTTGAATAAACAAATAGATTATTGATACAACCAATAGAATAATAAGAGTCCTACCGCCTTTAATTAACGTAGTAAATTGAGAAGACAAACCAACACAAGTAAAAAACACCACCAGTAATACATCCCGCTGAAATAAAGAGAAGCTAAAACTTAAATCAAATATGAAATACAGTGCAGAAAAGAATAACGATGTCATAATCCCTCCTGCAACAGGTTCAGGGATATTATAAACTTTTAAAAGGGGAATATTTCTCAGCAAGTACTTCCCTAAAAACAATACCAGAACAGCAAATATTATGGTTTGCCTCGGATTAAATTCCATATTTACAACCCTTTATTTAATATTTTTAAATATATCTATAAAAGCTTTATTCACGCTTTCTTGCTCAACTTCTAAGCTATCTATTCTTTTAGATCCGCTCATCAACCATACTTTTTTAGACGCCTTTTCATCCACGATATTTAGCATCATGGTGGCATAATGATTATCTTTCACTATGTGAGCTGTATATATTTTTGAGCCTACTGGATACAGTTTTAAACCTATATTTTTAATCGTTTCAATGCCTACCGCATATTGCACAGTAAGCTCACCTCCTTTCCACTCAAATTTCAACCCCTGCTCTTCTAAGGCATTTTTTATAGCCTTACCTACTTTCACCATGCCATCTGGATGTAAGCCTTTTACATTAAGTTTCTCAATCGAAAAGGTTTTATACTGTTTGATTGATGTATCTTCGGCTTGTTCAAAGTACGGCCTTGGTTGAGTTGCACAGGCAGAAACCAATACAAGCATTAAACTGATAATAAAAGTTTTCATTTTTAGACTCCTTTACATTAAAAAGCCCAATGAAAATTATAATCATTGGGCTCCTAGTTTATATTTAATATTTCATTTATTTACGGTTTCAAAATTGAAGCCTTTATAGTTAATTTTATACAACAGCGCGTATAACACCGGTATAAAACCAAGGGTTAACAGCGTAGAAAATATAAGCCCCGCCATAATACCCACAGCCATAGGTTCCCACATTTCACCGCCACCTAGGTATAACGGAATTAAACCGAATACAGTTGTGGCTGTGGTTAATAAGATTGGTCGCATACGACGCTGAGCCGCTTCTATGATGGCCATTTGCGGCGGTAATTGATTCACTTCAATTTCAATTTTAATACGCTCTAACAATACAATGGCATTGTTAATCACAATACCCGCCAAAGAAATAATGCCAAGTAATGTCATAAAACCAAAAAAGCTGTCCGCTATTACAAGCCCCCAAATTACCCCAATCACACCTAACGGAATGGTGCTCAAAATAATAAACGGCTTACGCAATGAGTTAAACTGCATCACTAATAACAACACAATAATAAACACGGCAATGGGTAGCTTATCTGCAATGGCTTGACTGGATTCACCAGATGATTCCATTTCACCACCGTATTCAAAATAAAATCCAATGGGCCAGTTTTTACTGTATTGCTCTAACCAAGGCTGGATCTCAGTAAAGCCTTGCGCGGCTGTGATTGAACCATCTAACTGCGCCCCCACTGCAACGGTTTTCAAACGGTCACGTCTTAGAATTTTAGCCGGCTCCCACTCAACACCAATATCCGCAACTTGAACAAGCGGTACAGAGTTACCTGTAGCCTGTGAGAAAACAGACAGCGATTCAACCTTACCTAGGTCTTGTCGATCAGCAGACTCGGTACGCAATACAACCGGTATGGACGTGGTATTTTCACGGTACTCTGTCATTTCGTATCCGCTTAAGCCTGTTTGCAAAGATATGGCCACGTCTTGACTGGTAACCCCCGCTCTACGAGCTCGCTCTTGGTCCACATTGACGGTTAGCTTTTTAATGCGCTGCCCCCAATCATCACTCACATTTTTTAAACCAGAAACCTCTGCCAGTTTTTTCTTCACTTCATCAACGATGCCAAATAATTTATCAACATCGTTACCAAAGATACGTACCTCAACAGGGTTTACGATCGCTTTACCGTTTTCAATTAAACGGGCCGTCGCTTGAGCATCCGGGTGATGATTATTGATGTAGGTTTCGACCTTGTGCATCAATTCCCCATTTACATCTGCACCTGTGGTATTGATGATCATTAATGCATAACCAGGGCTTGCAGGCTTAGGGCTGTGTGTTAATAAATAACGCACACCACCAGAACCCACATAGGTTATCCAGTTACGAATGCCTTTTTCATTTTCTTCGTTTAATTTTAGTGTTTCTAGGTAACGCTCAACATCTTCCACAACCCACTCAGTTTGTTCGATAGCCGTACCAATTGGCAGCTCAATATCCAATTTAAAAAACGGTCGATCTGAAGGAGGAAAGAAAATACTTGGCACCAATTTTAATGCCTGCAAACTTACAAAAAATAAAAGAATCACTGCAGCTAATGTGGCAACTCTGTTTTTTAATAAAAGCAGCAAGAAACGACGATAAGTAGGATAAAAGCCTTTATCAAAGTCATCCCCTTGATTTGCCTCTTGTGCAGGTTTTCCTGCTTTGACTTTCAATAAAACCATGCACATTAATGGGATCATGGTTAAGCTGAGCACCCATGAACACAACAGTGTAATGGTCACAACTTGGAATAAAGCCGCAGTGTATTCACCCATGGCGTTTTCAGCTAAGAATATTGGTAAAAAAGCCGCAGACGTCGTTAGAGAAGAGGTTAACAAAGGCACTTTTAATTCATTGGCAGAATGAACGGCTGCATCCATGGGAGACTTGCCACCTTCCATTTCCACCATAATACTTTCTGACATCACGATGCCGTTATCCACCAGCATACCCAGAGCAATGATCAACGCCGCTAATGAAATTTGATCTAAACCAATTCCAAAATAGTTCATTACAAACACGGTTGCGATCATGCTCATTGGGATCAATGCTGAAACCACTAAGCCAGTACGCAAGCCAAGGCTAAACAACATCACTGCCGCAACAACAATCACAGCTTGCATTAAGTTACCCATAAAGTCGTTAACTTTGTCATCCACTTCTTTAGGTGAGAAGTTTATTAACTCAAACTCAACCCCGATTGGCAGCTGAGCTTCAAAGCGCTCAATGGTAGCGACCACGTCTTCACCTAGTTTTATGTTGTTACCCCCTTCACGCATGGACACGGCCACGGCTAAGGCAGGCACACCTGAGCTTTTAACAATTGAAGATTTAGGGTCTTTATAGTCGCGGGTGATGGTGGCGATGTCTTCTAAATGAATCACATCATCACTGCCTGGTAATAAAATAGTGGCGCGGCGAATGTCTTCAATGGATTCAAAATTACCAGAAGGCTCTAATTCAATGCGCTCTCGGCCTACTCGTACTGAACCACCTGGCACCACAACATTTTGTGAGGCTAAGATATTACTTAGTTGTAACGGCGTTAGATTTAGCTCGGCTAATCGTGCGTTGTTGTATTCAACAAATACGCGCTCATCTTGAGTGCCTTTAATTTCAACTTTGGCTGCATCAGGAATGCGTAATAATTCATCACGGGCGGCTTCTGCCACATCTTTTAATTCCACATAGCTGTAACCTTCTCCGGTTAATGCCATAACAATGCCAAATACGTCACCAAATTCATCATTCACATTTGGGCCAATGGCACCTGACGGTAAATCCCCTTTTACCTTATCTACCTTGCGTCTTAGGTTATCCCAAATTGGACGCATGTTGGTGTAACGCTCTTTAATATTAACAGTAACAATAGAAATACCGGTGCGGGATTCACTTTTTACAAAATCTAACTCTGGTATTTCTTGTACTACCTTTTCAATTTTGTCAGAAATCAGTTTTTCAACACGCTCTGGGCTGCCACCTGGGAAATACGTAATTACCTGGGCGGCACGAATGATAAAACCAGGATCATAGGCGCGAGGAATTTTGTTGAACGCTTCAACGCCCAACATAACCAAAACCAGCAGAAACACGATGGTGGTTCGGTTATTTTGAATAGCTAAACGAGTAATATTCATAACAATTACCCTTCAGCCATCAAACGAACCACTAGGCCTTGAGACATTTTGCTCATACCTGCTGTGACCACTTTATCCCCTGCATCCAATCCTTGAATCACCTGAATGCCATTTTCATTTAAATCTCCAACTACTACCGCTCGACGTGTTACCTCACCTGTTCCAGTCTCAACAGGTTTTACGATATATACAAAACGGCCCTGACTGTCTTCTAATACACAATGTGCTGGAATATAAATTTGCGAAGATTCTTTTGTGCCGGATTTTTGTAAAGCAATGACCTGCGTACTCATGCCTGGCAACAAGTTAATGTCATCTGGCGCGTCCATTACAAATGTCACACCATAGGTTTGTGTTTTTTCATCCGCACGGGTTGATACTTTTTTAAAGGTTAATGGGTATTTGCGTTTTGCATTGCCATCAAATACCGCATAAACCTCAGGGGATTCATTACGTTTAATTTTAATCATCACGCTTTCAGGAATGTCGATTTTCACTTCAAATGCGGATAAGTCCTGTACTACCGCAAACGATGCTGATGAAGAAATTTTTTCAAAGTTGGATAAATACTGTTTAGCCACCACCCCATCAAAAGGAGATTTTAATACGGTGTACTCCATATTTTGTTTGGCGCTGTCCAGTTGCGCTTTGGCATTACTGAATTGTGCTTTTAGCTTTTCAAAATCTGATGCGCTAATGGCCATTTTTGTCAGTAGGCTTTTTGCACGATTGTATTCTGATTTAGCGCGATCATATTCCGCTTGGCTTGCCCCTAGTGCAATTTTAAAATCCGTTTGATCCAGCTGAGCTAATATCTGCCCTTCTTTAATTGGGTCTCCTTCTTTGGTGTTAACCAGTTTTAACTCGCCGTTTACACGAAAGCCAATTTCAGCGGTTTTTGCTGCATCTACTACACCTGTAAATGAGCGGCTAGATGTGGCGCCTAAATTTACAGTTAATGTGCGTACCGGTTTTAATTGAGGTTCAGCTACTGCTACTTCAGTGCTTTCATCACTTGAACAAGCGATCAAACCAACAAATGCAGCGCTTATTACTAATGGCTTTAACATTATTTTTTTCTTCATGATATTTCCTTCTTATTTCTTACGCTGCAATTTATATTCAATTAAGTTCAAGGGTGTAAACCAATGCTGAACATGATGGCGGTGCTGTCGTCGATATCCACTTCACCTTCGGTATCTTCATCATCAATATCAAACTTGCGTGCCAAGCCCTGTCCTATTTCTAAGCTTGCCCACATCTTCGGTTTAAACTGGTAACGCATGCCTGTGCTGGCTACCCAGCTGCTATAAGATACATTAACCCGCTGTTCATTCTGCGCTTCAAAGCGCCAATTTCCGCCCACAGGTTGCACCGCAGCAAAGCCGGTCCAATCTTTCTGAAAGCGATGTTCAAATTTTGTAATTGGAAAACCCACGTCAATTTGAGTTTGCATCGATGGGCGATATTGATAAGACACCAACGGAATAGGCTTGTATTCACCAAATAACCGGTTTGCACCCACCCCCATTGTCCAGCTTGATTGCTCTGTGGACTCGTATTGCCAAATGGCCAAACCCATTAACGAAAATGCGTCCTCATCCTGTGTTTTGCCATCTGTGTGTGTACTAGGAGTCACTTGGATAATACGCATCCATTTGTCATCTAGTTTTTTGATAAACATAAACTGAGATTTAACCGTATATAATGTTGGGTCATCCGCCACGCCACCATCATTTTTGATATCAAAGTTCGATTGCTCTAAAGATAAGGTAGGAACAAAAATATAATCGCCAAAATTAAACTTACCCAAAGGCACTTTTAACTGGGTGTAATCCATGGCGATGTCAGCAGTGGAGTTACCAAGACCGGCATCACTGTAACTGTAATGTTTTAATCCCATGGCAAGGGGTTTGGGTATGGTGGCATCTATATCTTGGTTTGCCATTACCAGATTGGCCATCATGGCTGTTATCACAGCAAGTTGTTTTCTAAATGTCATGGGCCCACCATTTTAATATTTGATTTTTTATAGTCTGTTAAGTGTAATCAAAGTTAGTATTTACACACATTAAATTTTTGGCGCTGATCCGTCACTCTATTGAACCCGTGTTCAATACTTGATTGTCTTCGCCAGAGTCCAAAAGCTCATCATAACCATCAAGAGTAATGACATTACGACTACCCGAGAGTATTAGCTCTTCAACAAACAAGGTTTGCTCATCACTGTTCATAACGATGTTATTCATGCCCGTAATACTGATGGCATTCACATGAGTGTCTTCCTCTATGATGACATAATTATAACTACCAGTTATTAAAATTTCTCTAGTATTACCTTTTAAGCTTATTTTATTCTGATCCCCCACAATGCTCAGATCGTATTCAGCCGAGGGGTCTAATACCACGTCCTCACCATCATGCTCAATAGAGTAACTTTCAGGCTCCTCGACCTCACTGGGTGAGCCAATAAGCGTGATGCAACCAGACATCATAAGAGACAAACTTAACACCAACCCATATCGTAATGTGTATAACATTCTTAGCTCCTTCGGCAGCTTCCTGCGCTTCATTTCTTGAGGGCTTAATATTCCCACTACTCATTATTACCTACAACCATAAGTCCCAATGGGAATACCAGGTAGTCTTAGAGTTCGTTACTCAAGCAGCACAACACTGAGTAAATTAGCCCCATCACTTCAACAAGCAATGGAGCCCAACATGAAAAACAATAAACACAACACGCTTGCTAAATGCTTAAAACTGGCCGGCCGATCCCTCCTTTTGGCGGCGCCTTTATTCGCGGCATCTTCCTATGGCGTGGGCTTGCAGCTTATGCCCGGCTCACCTAATTTTGGCTCGGCTGGTGCTGGCCATGCCGCGCTTGGTTTAGGCGCCGGCTCAGCATGGGCTAACCCTGCCACCATGGTATTAGTAGAAGATCAGCAAGTAGGGTTTGGTTTGATCGCAGCACAAACAGATCTGCAATTTGATACAGACTCTGAAACAGATCATTCAGGGGGTAACGCTGGCGGGGAGATATTTATTCCCTCATTTGCCTACACCAATAAAATCAGCGATTCACTAAGTGCGGGTTTTGCCTTTGTGGTGCCATTCGGTAACAGCATTGAATACGATCAAGATTGGGTGGGCAGCAATGTAGCCACTTCCGCCAGCATGGAAACCTTACAAGCCATGCCAAGCTTGGCCTACCGCATAAATGAAAAGATCTCACTAGGCTTCGGCTTAACAGTCAATGAAACAAATATAGAGCAGGAATTAACAATGCAAATGAATCCAAGATTACCCGCCTTAGATGTGGCGCTTGAAGCCGACAGCATTGATTACGGTTGGACTCTTGGCGGCTTGTATGAACTGAATGAAAACAATCGCTTTGGTTTTGTTTATCGCTCAGCCATTGAAAGTGACCTAGAAGGCAGCGGCACCTTAGGCGGCACCGCTTACGATACAAAACTGAATTGGGAAAACCCCGCAAGCTTAGTGGTCAGTGGTGTGCATCAAGTAGCTGAACACACCACCCTACTATGGGACATTGGCCGTACTTATTACAGTAAGTTTGAATCCACTGACGTGCATGTTGAAGGCTTGATGGATCTAACACTGCATCGCAACTGGCAAGATGCCAACCGTTACGCCATCGGTACCCATTATCAAGTTTCACCCAATGTTGTATTGCAAGCTGGCTACAGCCTAGACGAAAGCCCTGTGGAAACGGAAAACCGAAACGCGGATATGCCGCTTGATGATATTCAACGTTTTACTCTGGGTAGCTTGTATCAAGTAAACACCAACACCCAGTTAAGTTTAGGGCTGGAATACGCAGACCTTGGCCAGCCAACATTAAGTGGCGAAGATGATGATGGCTTATTTAAAGCCCCCAATGGGCAATACGATAACAGCGCGGTGGCCACCTCATTTTCTGTTAACTATCAGTTCTAATGTATAAACCTGCATAGTTAACCTCACTTGCTAACACTTGCGCTTCGCTGAGCATCCGCTTTGCGCAAGGTTTTCCATACTTGCTTTTACATTCCAATTTGATAGCAATGTCCGCTAGTTAGCTGCCCTATAGTCTCAATAGAAAAACCCTGCACATCAAAGAAAGATAACGGTAAACTATGGTCTTTGTTTTATCCTCTAGGCTAGACCCTCATATGAAGCTAGAACAGCTGGCACGATACGACATCAAATTATTAGTGGCGCTTCAGGTATTACTTGAAGAGCAAAATGTATCCCGTGCTGCTGAGCGTTTATTTGTTACGCAATCAGCCATGAGTAAAATGCTGGCACGCTTAAAAGAAACCTTTGGGGAAGAGCTGTTCATTCGCACAAGCCAAGGCATTCAACCCACAGATAAAGCCATTGCCCTTAAAGTCCCGTTGGCCAATGCACTTGAAAGCTTAGGTGCTCTACTAACACCTAAAACATTTAAACCCAGTGAATGCGAGCGCACGTTTAAAATATCACTAATGGATAACTTGGCTGTTCGTGTTATGCCGGGGCTACTAAAAAAATTAAGCAAAATTGCCCCTGATGTAAAAATACAAATGCAGCCTTGGGGTCGTAGTAGTTTTGATGAGCTAGCCAATGGCCAGCTAGACTTAATTGTTAATTTAGTCGATGTGGATCGCGCTAATTTTTATCAACAAAAATTATCCGACATTCAAGTATGTGCATTAGTTAGAAAAAATCACCCACTGACAAAAAAGAAAACCGTTTCACTGGAGGATTTTCTAAACTATTCATTTGTTAAAGTGATCATTCCTGAGTTCAATGAAAACCATAATAAAGATCAAAAGATATTGGCCGCATTAGGCAAGAAGCGAAACGTAGTCTTTGAAACCAACAATACAAATTGCGCACTGCAAACAGTCTCTCAAACAGATTATGTAATGCTGGGAGCAAAAGGGCCAAACCAATCAATGTACGATCAGCTCGGCATTGAAGCCATTGACATACCAAAAGAATTATCCGCGCCAAAGTACAGCTTAAAAGTCACATGGCATCAACGCCAACACTTACCCGCCGAACACGTTTGGTTTAGAAAGTTATTTTTAAATACCTTAATTGAAAGCGCACAAGCTAAAAACTAAATTGCTTCCGCGACACCTTCCTGCACTTTGTCCGTTACGCTTAAAACTATAAAAGCAACAAACACAAAAAAGCCCCGATGTTTTCACATCAGGGCTTTTTCGCTTAATGATTTTCTACCTAAGGATTAACCAAGGTAAGAAAGCATTACACCGGCTGCGATTGCAGAACCGATTACACCCGCTACGTTTGGACCCATAGCGTGCATCAATAGGAAGTTTTGAGGGTTGGCCTCAAGACCTACTTTGTTCGATACACGTGCGGCCATTGGTACAGCGGATACACCAGCTGAACCGATAAGCGGGTTAATTTTAGTCTTAACAAATAAGTTCATGATCTTAGCCATTAATACACCTGCTGCAGTACCTACGCAGAATGCTGCAAGGCCTAGAGCGATGATGGCGATTGTGTCCCAGTTAAGGAACGCGTCAGAACTCATTTTGTAACCAACAGATAGACCTAGGAAAATAGTCACAACGTTGATCAAAGCGTTTTGAGCGGTGTCAGATAAACGTTCAACCACACCTGATTCTTTCATCAAGTTACCGAAGCAGAACATACCCAATAGCGGAGCCGCTGAAGGTAGGATCAAGGCAACCAGTACAAGAACCGCGATTGGGAACATGATCTTTTCAAGTTTAGAAACAGTACGAAGCTGTTCCATCTTGATTTGACGCTCTTTCTCGTTTGTAAGGGCTTTCATAATTGGCGGCTGGATCATAGGAACCAATGCCATGTATGAGTAAGCCGCTACTGCGATCGCACCAAGTAGCTCAGGAGCCAGTTTAGATGCAATGAAGATAGATGTAGGACCGTCAGCACCACCGATGATACCGATCGCCGCAGCTTGCTGAACCGAAAAGTCCATGATGCCGAAGTGAGTCAGTAAAACCGCACCAATTACAGTACCAAAGATACCGAACTGAGCCGCAGCACCTAAAAGCAATGTTTTAGGGTTCGCTAAAAGCGGACCAAAGTCAGTCATTGCACCAACACCCATGAAGATTAGAAGCGGTGCAACACCACTTGCGATCGTCATAGAGTAGAAGGTGTACAACATGCCGTTGTCATAACCCTGCATGCCACCCATAGCAACAGCCTGCTTATATACAGTTGTTTCAGCATGGTGGTAAGCCTCAAGTAATGCAGAGGTATCTGCATTAGCCGCTAGACCAAACAAAGCGCGGAACTGATCCACAACTTCTGGGCTACCCGTACGGATGGCCCATTCGGCAGCTGACCAACCCAAGCCTGCGCTTGGGATGTTTACCATTAGAGTACCGGCTGCAATTGGAAGTAGCAGTAACGGCTCAAAACCTTTTTTGATGGCTAGGTATAGCATCACAAAGGCCACGATCATCATGGCGAATTGACCTGGTTCCATCGAGTAGATACCAGTGTCGTGCCAAAACTTAAGTAAAGTTTCCATTAGTCCACTCCCCTTAAGCGATGGTCAGAAGAGTGTCGCCAACCTGAACAGAATCACCTTCTTTCACGCTAACAGTACCTACTACGCCGGCTTTCGCTGCACGTACTTCGGTTTCCATTTTCATCGCTTCAAGAATAACGATTACATCGCCTTCAGCAACTTGTTCACCAGGCTGAACTTCAACTTTCCAGATGTTACCAGCAAGAGGAGCTGGAACTGGATCGCCGCCGCCAGAAGCCGCTGCCGCTACAGAAGCTGCTGGAGCCGCAGCACCACCGAAGCTTAGAGGCGCGCCATTGATTGGAGCAAGATCTGTTACGTCGCCGCCGTCGTCAACTTTCACTACGTATTCGTTGCCGTCTACGTTTACAGTGAAGGTATCTTCCGCATCACCTTTAGGTGCTGGTTCGAACGCATCTGGGTTGCCACGGTTCTCAAGGAACTTAGGAGCCACTTGTGGGAACAACGCGTAAGTAAGTGCGTCATCGATTTTTTGATCAGCAAGTTTGAAGCCTTTGTCAGCCGCTAGTGCGTCAACGTCAGCAACAATTTTGTCTAGTTCGTTTTCTAGAAGATCAGCAGGACGACAAGTGATTACGTCAGCGCCGTCTAGTACGCGAGTTTGTAGCTCAGCGTTCATAGGAGCAGGCGCTGCGCCGTATTCGCCTTTAAGAATGCCTTGTGTCTCTTTAGAGATAGACTTGTAACGCTCGCCAGTTAGTACATTAAGTACCGCCTGTGTACCTACGATTTGAGAAGTAGGTGTTACTAGAGGAATATGACCAAGATCTTCACGTACACGTGGAATCTCTTTTAGTACTTCGTCGAACTTGTCAGAAGCGCCTTGCTCACGTAGTTGGTTTTCCATGTTAGTTAACATGCCACCAGGAACTTGAGCCACTAGGATACGAGAGTCTGTACCGCGTAGTGCGCCTTCAAATTTGTTGTATTTCTTACGAACGTCACGGAAGTAAGCAGCGATTTCTTCAAGAAGAAGAAGATCGATACCTGTATCGCGATCAGTGCCTTTCATAGCAGCAACAACAGTTTCAGTTGCAGAGTGGCCGTAAGTACCAGACATAGAAGAGATAGCTGTATCAACACGGTCAACGCCCGCTTCGATTGCTTTCAAGATAGCCATGTCTGACATGCCCGCTGTTGCGTGGCAGTGAAGTTGAACTTCAAGATCTGTTTCTTTCTTAAGACGAGAAACAAGGTCGAATACTTCGTAAGGGTTGATGATGCCGGCCATGTCTTTAATGGCGATAGAGTCAGCACCTAGATCTTCAATTTGCTTAGCAAGACCCAACCAAGCATCCATGTTATGAACAGGAGAAGTAGTATAAGACAGAGTACCCTGTGCGTGTTTACCTTGCTTTTTAACGGCTTCAACAGCGCGCTTAAGGTTACGAGGATCGTTCATCGCGTCAAATACGCGGAATACGTCAACGCCGTTTACAGCAGCACGTTCAACGAATTTATCAACTACGTCATCTGCATAGTGACGGTAGCCCAATAGGTTTTGACCACGCAAAAGCATTTGATGCTTAGTGTTTGGCATGGCTTTTTTGAATTCACGAATGCGATCCCAAGGATCTTCACCTAAAAAGCGAATGCAAGAATCGAAGGTTGCACCACCCCAAGATTCTAAAGACCAGTAACCAACTTGGTCTAGTTTTTCAGCGATAGGTAGCATGTCGTCGATACGCATGCGGGTCGCAAATAATGATTGGTGAGCGTCGCGTAATACGACGTCCGTAATGCCTAATGGTTTTTTAGTATCGGTCATTTGTAATGGCCTTTATAAATTTATCGTTGTACGTTTTTTTTGGATCAAGTGCTTACTTTTGGCGAGCACGATGTTCCTTAACTGCGGCTGCTAAAACATTTAGCAACTGCGGGTCGACGCCCTGTCCTTGTGTTTTTGCTTTCGCTGGCGCTGGAGGCGCTTCAGGGAAGAACTTATTCACTAAGGTTGACATGATGATCGTGGCAAAAATCAGGATTACCAAGAAGGTAAATACTGTCCCCATACCAAACGCCATCAAGCCAAGGCCGTCAGCTACGATATCTGATTGTTCTGCAACACCAGCAACAAGGTCAGCTGCTACTGCTGGATCAGTTAGATTGGACATTAAATCCACTCCTTTCGTTAACAAACGGATCCGTCGAAATTCACATGAATGGGTGCCTAACAACCTCAAACCGTAAATATTCGACAGCTTTTGATTAAAAAATAATCAAATTCTTGGTTTTGTCTAAAACTTATACAGCATAGACAAAATATCGCCGTAGAGTACTTGATATAGGCCTTTTAGGCAACTTTGAGCCCACTTGTCAGACAGAAAAATAAGGGGAAAATGCACTCAGAATTTTGCTAAAATGCGCCAGCCTTGTTTAACACCCGCTATTCATAAACAAGCGTTAACAAAAGTATGTTGGCAATCCAGCCATCATGCCAAACCTTAATCATAGGAGCCCATATGACTCTCGCCCTCGCTCCTATGGAAGGCCTCGTTGACCACTATATGCGTGATTTACTCACACAAGACGGTGCTTTTGACTTTTGTGTCACCGAGTTTTTGCGCGTTACCGACCAACCTCTAGCCGAACGAGCGTTTAGGCGAATTTGCCCTGAATCACACCATGGCTGGAAAACCCCCAGCGGCACCCCTGTGCACCTGCAATTGCTGGGTAACCATGTGGGTGCCATGACTGACAGTGCCTGCAAAGGGGCTGAATTAGGCGCGCCTGTTATCGATGTGAATTTTGGCTGTCCCATGTACGCGCGCAGCGCGCAAAAAAGCATTAACTCCAAGCGGGACATTGGCAATAACGGCAAGAAAAAATTTAATATCTGTGGCGAAACCTATGGCGGCTCCATTTTGCTGCAATTCCCCGAAGAGATTTACAAATTACTGAGCACCATTCGCAAGGCACTGCCTGAAGACGTGCCATTAACAGCAAAAATGCGTTTGGGTTACGAAGACAAGTCCTTAGCTATTGAAAACGCCCAAGCCATCGAAGCGGCCGGTGTTAGCCAACTGTGCATTCATGCGCGCACCAAACTAGAAGGCTACAAACCCCCTGCTCATTGGCATTACATTTCGCGTATAAAAGAACAAGTAAGCGTGCCTATTTTAGCCAATGGCGAAATATGGACTTTAGACGATTACAAAATGGCCAAACAAGAAAGTCAGTGCGAACACATCATGATAGGTCGTGGTGCTGTGGCAAATCCAAACTTAGCCTTTCAGATTAAAAAATATGAAGCGCATCAACCGCAGTGGGATAGCCCATGGAATGATCGCCTAGATGACTTGATTTGGATGATTGATAAATTAAGCAGCAAAGGTGAGGATCAACAAACTCAAGGAAAGATAAAACAGTGGCTAAGCTTTATGAAGTTTAGATATGTTGAAGCTCATGATTTTTTCAAACTTGCTAAAAAGCTGAATACCCCTGCCGAACTGCGACAATTTGTTATTGAATCATTACCTACAATTAAAACGCCTCAAGATTAAATTACCACCAAAAAAACTAAAGGGGCAAAAGCCCCTCTAATTTTCATCATTTTATTACGACTCTAGTTAGATAGACGATACTGTAATAGTGATCGCACCAGAGTAAGAACCGGCTTTTTGTGCTGAAATCGCACCTAGTACCGCTGAAGCAGATACATTATGGGAAGCGTTATGCACAGCATCAGAAGCGGTATCGAATTCGGTAGTTGAATTATCCAAGCCGTAAGACGTAGATACGCTATCCGAACCGTTTGATAAATTTCCACCTGTCATTGATACGTGAACTTGGCCATTTGATTCAAGATTAAAGTCATCACTACCACTATAAGTAGCGCCTGCAGAACCGTCCGCATCTGTGGTTGAAAGAGAGAAATCATCCAAACCTGTAAGGCTTGCATAAAGACCCACGTTCATTGAAACGGTTGCAGAATCACTGTCCAGTTCAGCCGCTTGTGCTGCGAAACCAAAAGTGAAAATTGCTGTTGCTAGAGCTAGTTTTGTAAGTTTCATGTCGTTCTCCAAAAAGTTTTTTTACCAGGCTGTTTTGCCATGTAAAACATATTGCGAAGAGAGTGCCAACTTTCGAGATGCCAGGTAAATCAGTAGTTTCAATCCATGCCCGTTTAAAAAACGCTTATTTTACACGTAACACCTGTATCAAATGTTACGTACCTGATACACAAATCTGATACACCTTTGTAACACGCTACACATCTAATATAAGAAATTTTAATTTTTAAGTAAGTACTAAAAAACAAAAAACGCCTAGCCTTGTATTTTCAACAAGGGTAGACGTTTTAAAATCAACAAACATTATTCAACAGAGTTTAATATCGCTTCCACTTTTTCATCAGATACAACAACACCATCAGTGGTCACTGGGGATAAATACCAGTGCTCAGCAGCATAACTTAACTCCTCGCTCTCGCCAGATAACCAAGCTCGATAGTCCTCAAACAATGGGTAGGCATCATTAATGTTTTGTCGTTCTAAAGGCCACTGCCATGAGTCAGGTACAATCAAACCAAACGGATACCCATTCGAATCAATCATGCCATCTGCTTGATTCACGGTATAAAGGTCAATATCTTTATTGGTATTATTAACGTTTAAATATATGCGATAGCTATCATCAGCAATCATTCCCCGCTCATCAAACATATTCAATTCCGGGTTCGCTAAGGAAATTTCAACATCTGTTCTCCACAAAGGCGATGTTAAATCATTGTTATCATACACATTGGCAAACCCATCTAAAGTTGCTCGCGTATTGTAAAATAGCACAACGTCTCTATTGTCTTTGTTATAGTATTTATCTATTTCTGTACCGTTTTCCATATTGGTGTAAGTGGCTTTCACTATGGCGTCTCCATTAAACATTTCATCCGTAATTGTTGTAATGTTTCGAGAGTTCCAAACTTCCCCATTTAAATCTAAATGAACTGAATGATTGTACCCCGCTCCTCTGGCCACTGGTAAAAAACTCATATTAATTGTTTCTAATTCACCCGATGCGTTATAAGACTCGGTTGATTGAAACGCCATAACAAAATCATTGTAATCAGCATCACCCGGATTAGGGTATAAATCTTCATAAGCAATAAATGCCCAGTTAGAGGACTCAACAGGCCGTGTAAATGTTTGCTGACCGCAGCCGCCGTCCACGCCTAAGTTAGGCACCACCGTTAGAAAAACCGTCGTAGAATATTCACCTGCCAATTGCGATGAAATATTTCCTAACTGTGCCAAACCCGTAAACGAATGACTACTGCTATGAATGGCATTGTTTTCTGTGGAATAAGAGTGCAACTGACCGTCTATTAAATAAAACGTGTTAATCTCATGACCTGCATATGCCATAGGATTAGAGGAAGCCATTAACGTAACACCGCCATTTGACTCTAAAGTGAATTCATCGGTACTCTGATAAACCGTTCCCGCGGCCCCATCTACACCAGCAGCCGTTAACGTTAAATTATCTAGCCCGTTAACACTTGCCTGTAAACCAACTGTCATACAAACAATGGCATCATCATCAATATCACTGGATCCAAGGCTACCAAAGTTTTGATTGGAGTAGGTTAACGCTGATAGTGAGGCTGCTGTTATTAATACTACGCATTTTTTCATACCCATATCTATCCCCTTATAATTCTAGGCTGGATCATGATCAAAATTTCACTATCAGACACTCGCTCAACTTTGTTACTGAATAATCGGCCCAATAAAGGCACATCTTCAATATAAGGTACGCCTGAATTCTGAATCCGTTTTTTCTTTTGTAACAAACCACCAATAATTAAGGTTTCACCATTATCGATACTCACCGAACTAGAAAGTGAATGCTCGATAACTTTAGGCAAACCAAAGGTATCAATAATAAAGTCACTAACACTTGCTTGTTTAATGTCCAGCTGAATGTGACCTACATTACTCACCCTAGGAATAACCGCCATTTGCACACCCACTTCGATGGCTTCTTTTTTATGAGAGGTCGCCATCACATCCGGAGACCAGATTGTATTCATAGATTTAAAACGCGCTTCCTTACCTTCAAGCACAACTATTGAGGGCATAGACTTAACATCCGCATTGCCATTTCTTTTTAAGGCGTTGACGGCATCTAAAAAATGCATAGCCTTCATACTTGGTAATGTCACTGTGCGACCACCATAAGAGCTTTGGCCCAGTGTTTGATTGTAGACTGACGAGGTTTTGTTTTTAATTGACTGCCAGTCCATGCCTAGGATCTCTAACGCCTCTTGAGATATCTCAATTATACTTAGCTCCATAACGACTTGCTTTTGAGACACATCAAAAAGAACCACATCATGTTGAATCCTGTGCATCATCATTCTTGGTGCAGTAACTGCGATAAAACCATTCTGTTTATTAATTTTTAAATAGCGTTGGTAAAAGTCTGGTAATAACGTGACCAGTGACAGTGCATCAAGGTTCGATGGACGATAAATACACGTTGATGATAACTGATGATATGAGCCTGCAGTTGGATCTGTTGACCCTACAAACACATAGCCTTCAAAAAAACGGAAATCAAATTCTCCCACTGAAAGCAATATAGATAAAACTTCGCCAATGCCTTTTTCATCAAATGAGCCACTTACTATGCCTTCAACACTGTCATCAACAATAATTGTAATACTGGCCATTATGCTAATTTCGGTAAGCGCGTCTCTTAAATCCATTTCCTCAAATTCAATACTAATGGTTTGATAGGCGATAAAGCTGGTATTTTTATGCTCATGACTGCACTCAAAAAAGTCATGTGCCTGGGTTCTTGTATCTATAGAAGGTACTTTTTTATCCTTTACGTTGGCAAGGGCTTCATCCGCTCCCTGAGTGTTAAAAAAATTACTGCGTAGATCGCTTAAAACCTGTTTCTCATCATCATTAAGGTTTGATTTAAGGTTTCCTGTGCACGCACATAACTGACACACTAAAAGTAAAATTATATATTTCATAATTTACTCCTTATAAATAGAGCACATCCCTGTGCTAAAGATATGCTAGTCCGTTAACATTGCCTGGTTATTACTGCTTTCATCTTTAATCATCAATACAACATCTTCTCTGTAAACCGGTTGATTCCTATTATTGAATTTATTTTTAATCCTAACCTGGTAATTTCCCTCTATAACATCCTTAGGTAACTTACCAAATATTTTCACTTTTGATCCTGGGTACACCATCGACTCTGCTTCATTTCGTTGCCAAGCTGAAAGGGTTTTTAATGTAACTCTACCAATTAATTTTTTATTACTGTTTCTTAACTGAAGTTCGGTAAACAACCTACCCTCTGTTTTAGATAGGTTTTTAAACTCTCCTTCAAACTCCCAACCATCTTCAACTTTCCTAAAGCTTAAATTTTCAAACTTTGTTTTTGTTCTACTTCTGATCTTTTTTCCTGACGTAGTGTCTATTTTAAGGATTACAGCGTAACGGACATTGACAGCAATGCCATTTTTAACCTCTTTACTCTGTACCTCTTCGACCATCACTGCAGCTAGATGCTGCCCCTTTGCTTTACGCGGTATAACAACATGACCTTTCGCTACGCTAAAATCATTTTGTTTAATTGAAAATTTTGTTTTTTCTAACGTAACCCAACTAGATTTGCTTTCTTTACTGTTTTCATCTCCTTCAATAAAGCCCATATGCCCGGTTTCTATTTGATTTAAGTCAAAAACCTTTATGGTCACATCGCCTGTCTTTTTTGCTTTAACGGTAAATTCAAATGGAATTTTTGTGTTTTTCTTTCCTTCAATATTAATAACCAAAGGTGAAATAGCGAATTCTCCACCGTGAGCTGAAACACTGAAAGCAACACATACTAGGATTATCATTTTTATATAATTAATATTTAACATAACCAGATCTCCAAAAACAAAGGGGCCGAAGCCCCTCTAAATATATGCGCTTATATTAGATAGAAGACACCGTGATGGTAATTGCACCTGAATAAGAACCGGCTTTCTGAGCTGAGATGGCTCCTAGTACCGCTGAAGCAGATACATTATGAGAAGCGTTATGCACAGCATCAGAAGCGGTATCAAATTCAGTGGTTGAATTATCCAAACCATAAGACGTTGATACACTGTCCGAACCGTTTGATAAATCGCCACCTGTCATTGATACGTGAACTTGGCCATTTGATTCAAGATTAAAGTCATCACTACCACTGTAAGTCGCACCGGCAGAGCCATCGGCATCTGTGGTTGATAATGAAAAGTCATCTAAGCCTGTAAGACTTGCATAAAGACCTACATTCATAGAAACGGTTGCAGAGTCACTGTCCAGTTCAGCCGCTTGAGCTGCAAAACCAAAAGTGCAAATTGCTGTTGCTAGAGCTAGTTTTGTAAGTTTCATAATCGTTCTCCGATAAGTAATGTTTTTAAACCAGGCTGTTTTGCCGTGTTATACCTATAGCGAAGGGGATGCCAACTTCTCTGTTATGAGAATCCATGGGGGTTCTAGGCTAGTTCTATCAAAAAACGTGAGATAAATGATCAATCTGCATGTATCAAAGCTGTAACTTGTGTATCACCAGCTGTTACGCTTGTTACAGTTACTAATAACTTAATGATCTAAACACGAGTAAAGAAAAAGAAAGAGAGGTAAAGAGGTAAAGAGGTAAAGAGGTAAAGAGGTAAAGAGGTAAAGAGGTAAAGAGGTAAAGAGGTAAAGAGGTAAAGAGGTAAAGAGGTAAAGAGGTAAAGAGGTAAAGAGGTAGAGAGGTAAAGAGGTAAAGAGGTAAAGAGGTAAAGAGGTAAAGAGGTAGTTTTACTCAAAAATCATAAGCATCAATCTGTGTTTTTTAGTTATTTGTTCAATTGACGCCACAACGTCATCCTACTAATTCCAAGCAACCTTGCAGCCTTAGTTTTGTTATTACCACACTGCTCAAGAGCCTGTTCAACACTCATTACTGGGTCACCCTGTGTAGTTTCAAAAGCACTTTCAACCTCCACTACATCACAACCGGCTCTATTTTCTTTTTTAGCTTTTTGCCAATTAATGATATTAATGGGCAAATCGATAAGATTTATCACTGGCTTTGTCAAAGACACATTCAAGTAATTGCAGGTATTCTCTAGCTCTCGAATATTACCAGGCCATTCGTATTCCATTAAAAGCGCCTCGACCCCTGCACCAAACGTTATTTCAGGCCAGTCTTCATGGTAATTGAATTTTGAAAGGTATTGATCCAATAACTTTTTAATTTCAGGCTTTCGTTTTCTTAAAGGAGGAATATGAAGCGGAAAAACGTTAAGCCGATACATAAGATCTTCTCGGAATAATCCTTCATCTACAGCTACTTGAATTGGTTTAGCTGATGCTGATATCACCCTGACATCAACATGAATATCATGACTTTCACCCAAACGAGTGATTACATTCTCTTGTAACGCTCTTAAAATTTTAGCTTGAGACTCAACAGGAATATCAACCACTTCATCCAAAAAAAGTGTACCGCCATTTGCAGCCTCGTAAAACCCTATATGATCTTGCGTTGCCCCAGTAAAAGCGCCTTTTTTATGCCCAAACATTAGCGATTCAAATAAGGAGGCTGTCAAAGTAGAGCAATTAACTGTTATACAGGGGCCATCTTTTCTTTTTGACATTGCATGAATATATCGTGTGAGAACCTCTTTCCCTGTGCCGGTCTCTCCTTGGATATTAATCGCTATATCGGTCACGGCCGCTTTATCCGCTAACAAGTACACATCTTCAATATTGCAGTTCTGGTTGACACTATCAGGTTTATTTTTAACATTAAAAGAATCAACTAGATTCCTTATTTCTTGATTAGACCACGTTTTATTCAAAAAATAATCGATCAATTCATTGTTAAACGAATTCATAATATCGTCGAAATCGGCATAAGCTGAACATATTATTTTTTTCCCGTGATAGCCTAAATCACTTAACTCTTTGAACACCTCTGTCCCTAAAACCCCGGGCATCCTTTGATCACATATCACAATATCAAATTTTAGTGCGGCGATTAAATCAAACTCTCTTACATCATTAACCAGCACAACCTCATACTTATCTTTATTCCTAAACACCCTTCTATATGCATTAAGAATCATTTCTTCATCATCAATACATAGTATTTTAAGACTATTAGACATATGATTTTCTACCCATTTAAGCCATAAATATATTAATTATCATGCTTCTCAGCAGGTAAGCTAATTTCAAAACAGGTTCCCTCGCCAACCTTTGATCTAACTTTAATCTCGCCACCATGGCTTTCAATTATTCCATAAGAAACAGATAAACCAAGACCTGTGCCTTCATCAACAGCTTTGGTGGTAAAAAATGGATCGAATATTTTTGATTTATGCTCATCAGATATCCCTGATCCAGTATCGGTTATTATTATTTTAACCAGGTTATCTTCTTGACGTGTCTCTACGAAAACCTCGCCCTGAGTCTCAATGGCATGAGACGCGTTTACTAACATATTCATTATAACCTGCCCTATTTGCCCTTCATGCCCTCGTATCATGGGAATTTCGTAAGAAAAATTTCTTTTAAGGTCAACTTTATATTTGAGCTCATTCCATACAACTTTAATTATATTTTCTATACACTCGTTGATATTAAATAATAGTTTCTCTTCCTCATCCAATCTCGAAAAGGATTTTAAGTTGGCAACAATCTCCTTAATTCTAAACAAGCCACTGTCGCAATCTGAAATAATCTCATTTATGTCATCAATAATGAAACTAAAATTCTCTTCCTCGTCAATCGCTCTCATTTTATTTGATATATCAGACTCTGAAGCAGATACAAGCTTATTAGAGAGCATTATGTAGTTAGATATGGCACCCATGTATTCTTTCAAAGTTCCTATATTGCTAACAACAAACCCAATAGGGTTATTAATCTCATGGGCGATACCTGCAGACAACTGGCCAAGAGAAGCCATTTTCTCAGACTGAACCAATTGAGACTGAGCATATTTTATTTTTTCATGACTACTTTTTATTTCTATGTAACTTTTCTCTAATTTTTTCTTGTTTTCATTACCTTCTAGAATATTACTTATTTGATAAGATGACACTTCACACTGCTCAAGTATCTCTTCCTTAATAAAGGCGTCTTTAGGTAAGAATATTTCACAGACTGTTGTCACTTTTCCAAAACAACTTATGGGGATAAATACAATCCTATCAACCCCTATATCTTGCAGCTTAGCTTCAAGATCAGAATTTTTAAGCTCGTTTATTGCAATGATATTTTTTCTTCTTAAGCCATATATACTTTTATAATTCTCACTATTAAGGTGACCAACACCTTTACCGTACCCATATACATCACTGACCTTTAGACTTCTATTTTTTAAGATGCTATATCTACCCATTGATACACCAAGGTATTCAATAGACGCCAATAGAAACCCTTCCACAACCAATGAAAAATCATCCGCTTTTTTTGTGAGACTCGCCACCGACAACAAATAATCAGATTCTTTTTTTTGCTGCATCAAGTCATTAAACTGGTACTGAATCATTTCAATACTTGACTGAACCTCTCTTGTTTTTTCATCTAATATTTTTTCGGCAGCAAAACGTGCTAAACGCTCTCTTTCATAAGCCTTTTTATATGCATCACTCATAATACCCTCTAGTTAGGGCCAGAAAAAATAAGGACCCACTGACAGTTTTCATCGCCATTATGCGTACAGTGAAAATGATCAAAAGCCACCGTTTGTCCATAATGTTTAGCTGCCCCTTGAATCAGGCCTTCCGCCACAACACATAACTTACGCTTACTTCGGTAGATAAGCTCACCACTGTTTTCTGACTGAGGGGTATATTCAAAAAACGGGGTATAGGCATCAGGGTGAATTCGTTTTACATTACGATGTATCACGCTTTCTAACTCAGCCAACAGCATTTGTGTGGTTTGATAGTTTCCTACCTCTATTGGCCCTTTGGACAGTAAAAAACCGAACAAGAACTCACCAAACATTTTTAACCCATCATTTAATGCAACGCCTAACTTTTCACAAAGGTTTGTCGCAAGCGCCACTACTTCTGCATCGTCATAACTAACACCTGATGTATAAGCACCACCACTGGCTACTTTGCTATCTTCAATAACAGAGTTCCAAACTTCCATGTCGGCGTTTTCGAGCACAAACTCTTCCAGTGCATTAAAAATAATACCTTGCATAACTCACCTCAATTACCTAAGTCCGAACAGCAAACCACTTTTCAACAATTGCCAATAAATGTTCATTTTCAAATGGCTTTGCTAACACTTCATCAGCTCCTTTCGTTAATGCTTCATTTAAACCATCCTCCCCTTGAGCACTGACCACCAGTATCTTTAAATGCTCAAAGCCTGGTGTGGAGCGCGTTAAACTTAGCACGGTAAAACCATCCATGGAGGGCATTTTCAAATCCAATATCAGCAGCCCTGGCCTAAAATTAGCCAGCTCCATCCCTGCTTGAAAACCATCATTTGAGGTTTTAACCTCCCAGCCATCGCGCTTTAATACTCTGGCAATGGCTCTGGCCATTGGCGCATCATCATCCACCACCAAGGCTTTTCGCTCTGTCACCAATAGCTCCTCAGGAATGGGCATATGGTGTAAATTCATAAAGGTTAATAGACTGCTTTTAGTCACCCTATGATCGCCTCTACCAGGCAGCTTATACCCCTCCAGCTCACCTCGATCTATCCAGCGGATCACCGTTCTAAAGTTCACCCCTGTAAATTTAGCGACTTCGCCGGTTGTATAGACTGGTTCATTCACTACAGGTCTCCAATCCGGGTATTTATTAATCAATCTAGAAGATAAATCGCTCAATTAATAGTCAACTATTAGACTATTTTAATCTTAGACAGGTAAGACAGGTTGAAATATAGTCAATATAGAGAAAGGAGTTTTAGCATGCCCAATGCCAGCAAAATATTGTTTGTAGACGATGAAGCCCAAATGCTGGTGGCACTTAGCCGTGTGTTCAGAGGAAAACGCTACGACATAATGACCGCAAACAGCGGTCAAGAAGCATGGGATATCCTCCAGAATCACGAATTCACTGTCATTGTGTCTGACATGCGCATGCCTGAAATGGACGGTGCAGAGCTTTTAGCCAAATGCCTAGAGAAGTACCCACAAAGTCGCCGAGTGCTATTAACAGGGTACAGTGACCAAGACAGCACCATAAGGGCCATTAACCAAGGCAAAATTCACCAGTACATCAGCAAGCCTTGGGATAATGACAAGCTAAGAGAAGTCATAGACTCTGAGATACAGCTATTTGAAGATGATCACAGCCAAGGCCAACAACTCAAAAAGCAGGTTGACCTGGTTAGCCTTGAGCTAGAAAAAAGCCAAAGCATTGCAGATATGGCTAAAGAAGAGTTATTTAGCCACTACCAAACAACCATAAAAGTCATTAGTCACCTGGTGCACTTACGTAGCCCTCACAGCAACATCACCAATGCTGTAGTAAGCCACTGCCGTGCTTTAGCAAAATTAATTAAATTAGATAAAAAAGTCATCGAACAATTAAATTATGCTTCTCGTTTATACCAGCTAGGTAAATTAGCCCTACCAGACAGCCTAATCACAAAGTGCTTTAACGATTACGAGCAAAGCGAATTAAAAGAATATCGCCAGCACCCTGCCACAGCAGCCAACCTACTTATGCCGGTAAAAGGCTTGGATTTAACCAGTCGATTCATCCGCTTTCAGGCGGAAAACTATAATGGCTCTGGCCCCAACAGCCTAAGCGCCAATAAAATCCCTCTGGGCTCACGCATTTTACGCCTAGTCAATGATTACCAAATGCTGATAAATGGGCATTTTTTTAAAGATAGCCTTAGCAGCACAGATGCCATCGAGTTTTTAAATAAATATTCCGGCACCCGCTACGACCCCGAATTATTAAAACTGTATATAAAGCTAATCGAGCAACTGAATAAAAATCAATCCGTTGAAATGGATCATTTGATTTCTGAAAAAGACCTCGAACCAGGCCAAATCATTAGCCGCGATTTGATCAGCCCTAAAGGGGTTTTATTGATTGCTAAAAACAGTGAGCTTACAAATGTCATGATTGAAAAATTGAAATCCCTGCTTAGCAGCTGTGAACAGGAAATGAATATATTTATTAAACCAAATAAAAGCAGCGAAACCCCAACAGCCTCTTCACGTTGAACATGATCAGTTTGCGTTAGCACTGACAACCCATCTGATTTAACATGGGGTTTTATTTTATTGTTTAATCTATGCCTTTTTCTTCTCCCACTACATTAATGGTGCAAGGCACCACATCGGATGCTGGCAAAAGCATCACGGTAGCCGCCCTTTGTCGCATCCTAAAAAATCATGGCCACAGCGTGGCACCGTTTAAACCACAAAACATGGCCCTTAATAGCGCCGTTACCGCAGATGGCGGTGAGATTGGCCGCGCCCAAGCCGTGCAAGCCATGGCTGCCGGTATTGCACCTACTACGGACATGAACCCTGTATTATTAAAACCCAATAGCGATATTGGCGCTCAAGTCATTGTCAACGGTAAAGCCGTGGCCAATATGGATGCCACCTATTACCACAACCACAAACCCAAGTTATTAGAAGCGGTTTTACAAAGCCATGAGCGCCTGAAAAACACATATGATTACGTCATTGTGGAAGGCGCCGGCAGCCCTGCTGAAATCAACCTTAGAGACAGAGACATTGCCAACATGGGCTTTGCAGAAGCCGCTGACTGCCCTGTTATCATTGTGGCTGACATTGATCGTGGCGGCGTCTTTGCTCACTTAACCGGCACCTTAGATTGCCTAAGTGAATCAGAGAAAAATCGAGTGGTTGGTTTTATTATTAACCGCTTTCGCGGCGACATACGTTTATTAGAGCCTGGCCTTGATTGGCTGGAAGAAAAAACAGGCAAACCGG
>Ga0209712_10000144_pt1 | contig 61240 bp, 52 predicted proteins | sample ArcOceMetagenome_FD_187443 | JGI IMG/M metagenome (GOLD analysis project Ga0209712, IMG submission 187443) | Marine eukaryotic phytoplankton communities from Arctic Ocean - Arctic Ocean - Greenland ARC118M Metagenome (SPAdes) (version 2) | ecosystem: Environmental > Aquatic > Marine > Oceanic...
TGTTGCCAATTACACCATGGGCCAATCTCGTAATGAGGCTGCAAATTTATAATAAAGTTTTGTTTAGGCAAACATTTTTAAAATTATTTGTTGTTCATTTTTAGGTTTATAATATAAACTAGTTTACATTTGACTTTCTAAACAAGAAAAAACATGGAAGCTCAAGATCAAATTCAACTCATCAATGACACAATCAACAAAACAAAAGAAAATTTAAAAGAAAGTTCTTTTAATTTTATTTTCTGGGGATTATTAATCGCCGTACTAAGCTTTTTTCATTACTCCTTCCCTGAAATTGTTCAGCAAACAAACTACTCAACCCTGCTCTATTGGGTCTTAATTCCTTTGATAGGGATGGCTATAACAGTGACCTACAACATAAAAACAAGCACAAAAGTAGGCTATGAAACATATATGGGGCGGACTTTAAAAATAATTTGGGGCGTGTTTAACATCTCTTGGATTCTTTTAACTTTTATATCGTTTGAAAAAAAAATCAACCCAACGGAGTCTATATTATTTTTGTTAGGAGTGATGGTTCTTATAACGGGTCTTTTAATTCGCTTCAAGCCCTTTTCTTTTGGAGGTATCTCTGTTATTATATGCAGCATAATTTGCGTTTACACCCCAAATAATTCTTGGTTGTTGCTAAACGGTATTGCCGCTATTTTAGGGCTACTTGTTCCTGGAATTGCTCTTTATTACAAGAAATCAAATGTTTAAGCCCCTAGATAAAATACTGGTAAATCCAATACGACTGATGATTGTGTCCGTCCTAATGAAGGTGGAGAATTGTGATTTTAATTTCCTAAAACAACTCACAGAAACTACGCAAGGCAATCTAAGCATACAACTAAAAAAGCTCAAAGAGTGTGGTTATATTTCTATTGACAAAAGTTTTGAAAACAACTATCCAAAAACCAATTGTTCCATTACAAAAATAGGCGTTAAAGCCTTTGAAGATCATTTTGAAACCCTAAAACAGTACCAGAATCTCAATCTAAAACAAAAATCATGAAAAAATTAACAGTTTTGTTAGTGTTAATATTTAGCAGCAATTTTCTTTTAGCACAAGAACCAAAAACCACTCATGCGGTGCGGATTACTGTCACTAATTTTGAGAACATAAAAGGCAAATTGCAGCTATGCCTAACAGATAAAAAGGAGGATTTTTTAAAACAGTGTGAATACGCGACAGCTGTGACCGTAACAAACAATACTATTTCTGTAGAAATAGCAAACATAAAAACAGGTGTTTACTCAATTTCGCTGTTCCATGACGAAAATAATAACGGAGTTTTAGACACTAAAGGTTTTTTCGGAATCCCCAGCGAACCTTATGGATTTTCTAATAATCCAAGCACAACATTCGGTCCTCCTAGTTTCGAAAAATGTGCATTCCTTATAGACAAGGATAAACAAATCTCCATTGAATTATAATAACAAAATATGTACGCCAACCGTTGAAACAAATTCTAATTTTGAACGTTTTATTTATAGCGTATTCTGGAATCCTCTATATTTGGTAAACCTACAACAGTTAATTAGTTTAATAACCCCTGAATGAAAAACCAAACTTCCTACGCTTTATTGCTGTTTCTATTAGTCTTGTCTTCTGCACTGGCCCAAAACACCGTTAGCGGAAAAGTTTTAGATACCTTAAACAACCCCATTCCATTTGCAAATGTAATTCTGTATCAAGCAGGAAACAAAGAACTTATTACAGGCGTTATTTCAAACGATGAAGGATTGTATGTTTTTGAAAGCATTGAAAACGGGAAATATCAACTTGAAATCTCTGTTTTAGGTTTTGAATTAAAAAAATCGGACCCATTTGATTTCCCTAAAAATACTGTTTTAAACTTTTTTTTAGAAGAAGAGGCGCAGGCATTAAATGAGGTTGTTATAAAAAGTAAACGCCCTGTGATTAGACAAACCGCAGAAAAGCTAATTGTGGACTTAGAGAAATCAGAAATGATTAATACCAGCTTACAGGATATTATGCGTAAAGTGCCAGGGGTATTAGTTACTAATAACGGAATTTCAATTGCGGGAAACAGAGGCGTTCGAATCCTTATCAATGGGAAGACCACAGAGTATATGGATGTTCAAACCTTATTGCGCGATTTTCCTGCTGATAATATCTCTAAGATTGAAGTCGTAGAAGAGCCCGGAGCTGAATATCAAGCGTCAGGTACAGGCGCCATTATAAATATTATTTTAAAGAAAAATGTGCGTCTTGGCACTCACGGAAGCGTGAGTACATGGATTGGAGAAGATCAAGGGTTTGAATACGGAACAGCAGCTTCAATTGCCAGTTATAAAAACAAATTGAACTGGCAAACAAGCATAAATCATTCTAGTCCAACCAGGCGAGAAGATTTGTTTTTAGTAAGAACCGTAGACGATAAGACCTACAACCAGAGCACTAGAAAGCCGTACAAGCCAAACAACTTGGGGCTGAGCGGAAGTGTGGATTATTACTTAAATGACCAATCTGTTTTTGGGATTGGTGGACGGTTGAATAACAGGACTTCAAAACGAATTGCATCGAGTCAAACCCTGATCTCTAACACAACGGAGGCAAACGGGTTGTTTTCGGAAAATAGTTATGACAGTGAAAGAGTGGATTTTAATTTTAACCCCTATTATGAGTTTAAATCGGATAGCAACAGACTGCTAATTGATTATAATTACATAAATTTTGATAGCCAGAGTATGAATACCCTCTCCGATGCTGAAGGGAATACCATCCCTTTTGTAAACAGACGCTATATACAAGAGGGGCTGTATACAATAAAAACCTACCGATTAGATTATACAAAAACCGTTTCGGACAGGCTGTCGTGGAGCTTAGGAACTCGTTTTGCCGATGTAAATACAGATAGCGATCAGCAGTCTTTTAGCAAAGTTGATGAGGGGGTTTTTAGTGTTAATGAAGAGGAAAGCAGTCAGTTTTTAATTGAAGAATCCATTTTTGCCTTGTATTCTAAAATTAATAGCTCCGTTGGAAAATGGTCTTTTTCAGGCGGGCTGCGTTATGAAGACAGTAACACCGATGGCAAATCAATTTTTTTAGAGGAAGGTGTTTTAAATACGACGGTCAAAAAAAGACCCATAAAAAAAATATTTCCAAGTGCCTCGGTTAGTCGAGAACTGTCCGATGTATTAGGTGCAAGCATGTCTTATAGCTACAGAATCAGAAGGCCTTCCTATGGCAGTTTAAACGCCTTCTCAGAGTTTTTAGATCCCAATTCTTCAAACGTAGGAAACCCAAACCTAGCACCTTCATACACCAATAAGTTCCGGTTTAATTTAACCTATGAAGGGCAGCCATTTTTTGCGATTGGTTATAGCGCTACCGAAGCTGCTATTTTTGAGTTAGTGGAGCAAGACAACCTAACTGCTGAAATTCGACGAAGGCAAGTGAATGTTGAAAATAACTCTAACTGGAATTTTAGATTGTTTGGCCCCTTAAGTTTTATAAAAGGAGTTGAAGGGTATGCAGGATTCATTATCATAAATAATGATTATCAATCCACTAACTATTCAATAGATTTAAATAAATGGAGTTTGATTTGGTTTACCCAAGCTAGCTATCAATTGCCATTTGGTGTTAATTTTGAGATGAGCGGAAATTATGGAACTGGCGCCCTAGAAGAAGGCGTTGATGTCGATTGGTTTGCCGATTTGGAGGTTTCTTTTGGTAAAAAGTTTCTAAACGATCAATTGAAAGTCAATTTAGGACTCAGTAAAATTTTAAACAGAGGGTTTATTGGAGTCATCGATTATGGAGATGTGAATATCAATGTAGAGAGTAACGAGTCAAGACAAAACATTCAACTCCGATTGGCTTATAGCTTTGGCTCTAAATTTGGGAAAAAGAAAAGGGACCGCACGACGACTCAAGAGGAAGATAGAATAAAAGACGAAAATTAAGTGATATCGCCCTTTGATTCATAAACACGAGCCTTTTAAAAAACTTAAAACACTGCCAGAAACTAAAAAACAACTAATATGACACCAACAATAGTTTTCTCAATCGCTAGTGTGATTGCAATGCCAATGTGGGTCTTAATGCTCTTTTTTTCGAAATGGAAAGTAACCCAGTTTTTGATTGATTTTAAAGTAATTCCATTGGCATTAGCGTTTATATACGCGATTTATATTTTTCAAGCTATTCAGATAGGTGGAATGATGGATTTTGGAAGTCTTACATCGATTATGGCTTTGTTTACAGAAAAAAATGCTCTGCTAGCCGGCTGGGTTCATTATCTAGCTTTTGACCTTCTAGTAGGCATGTGGATGTTAGATCAAAATAAAGAATTAAGAATTAATCAATTACTAATGGCTCCATGTCTTTTTTTAACCTTCATGCTTGGGCCAATCGGCTTTCTGCTTTTCATGATTATTAAAACCATTAAACAAAAACAATCTTGATGTCTTTAAAGCATGTTTTTAACACAGTAAAAAAACAGAGTCCAATATTGTATTGGATTGTAATAGTCCATTTTGTTTTTGCTATTGGATCTATAACAAGTAGTTTTATTGATGATAGAACTCTTATGGGGGTTAACGTTTGGATAAAACCATTGAAATTTTCAATTTCTACAGCTATTTATATTTTAACTGTAGGATTTCTTATGACCTTATATCCTTTCTCTAAAAAAAAGAAGACTCTTATTAATAACATTGTTTCTTGGACAATGCTCATAGAAATAGGGCTTATTATGTATCAAGCATCACGTGGTGTGCAATCACATTATAATGTATCAAATCCATTTGATGGTTTAATATTTACTGCAATGGGAATATTAATAGCTATTAATGTTTTAATTATGGCATTATTTATATTTGAAACTATCCGATTGAAATTAAAAACCCCTAAAGTACTTCAATGGGCTATACTTCTAGGTTGGGTGATAGTATTTTCTGGCAGTTGGGTTGGTGGTCAAATGATAAGTGAAATGTCTCATAATATTGGTATTGAAGATGGAGGCCCTGGTCTTCCATTAGTTAATTGGAGCACAATTGCTGGGGATTTGAGGGTAGCACATTTTTTTGGTCTTCATGGCCTACAAATAATTCCAATTTTCGCATTATTAATTTCAAATAAATCGAAGACTACCACAAGGAATCAGATTATAATTGTCACTGTTTTTGGATTAGCATATGCATTGTGTATTGGGTATACATTCTACCAAGCTAAACAAGGGGTGCCATTTATATAATATTTAAAAAGTATAAAATTCATTAAGCTTTACTTAAAAGCTTTTTCCCGTTAAGTAATTATTATTAAATTCGCTTGGAACTTCAATTTTACAACATGGCCTATTTTAACTTCAAAAAGTGGAACCTTATCCTAGGATGGCTTGCTTTTTTAATTGCTTTTATAACCTACAGTCTCACGGTCGAACCCACCGTTAGTTTTTGGGATGCCGGAGAATACATATTAACGTCTTCCAAATTGCAGGTTGGACACCCACCAGGAGCGCCGTTTTTTCAAATGATGGGAGCCTTCTTTTCTGTTTTTGCTACCGATCCTACACAAATAGGACTCATGATCAACATGATGAGTGCCACCGCGAGTGCCTTCACTATTTTATTTATGTTTTGGTCTATTGTACTGCTTATTAAACAAGTGGTTAAAAATGATAACGAGTCTTCAAAAGGGCAAAATGCCGCTATTTTAGGGGCGGCATTTGTTGGGAGTTTATCGTTTGCGTTTACAGATTCGTTTTGGTTTAATGCCGTTGAAACAGAAGTCTATGCCATGGCCACATTAATCATGGCTGTTTTATTTTATTTAGGATTGCGCTGGGGAAATGACATGTTTACTCCTAGAGGCAACAAATGGTTGATTCTTATTTCATTTGTGGTAGGCCTTTCTTTTGGGGTTCACTTCATGGGGCTTTTAACCATTCCAGCCATTGGACTGATCTATTACTTCAAAAACTATAAAACAATTACTGTAAGGAACTTTATTTTGGCAAACCTGGCCGGTATTGCTGTTTTACTATTTGTATTTAAACTTTTGGCTCCTAACATTCTTAAGTACTTTAGCGCCTTAGAAATCTTTTTTGTAAACTCAGTAGGGCTGCCTTTTAACTCAGGTTCTATCATTGCTTTTGTGCTTCTAGTTGGGTTTATCGTTTTTGGCATCAGCTTTACACGGAAAAAAAATTATGTAACTTTAAATACGGCTCTGTTATGCATCACATTTGTAGTGGTTGGGTTTTCATCTTGGCTAATGCTTCCTATTCGCGCCAATGCGAACGTGACGGTTAATGAAAATAATCCGTCGAGTGCTAGAGAGCTACTAGCCTATTACAACCTTGAGCAATACCCAAAAACACACTTATTCTACGGCCCACAATTTACAGACCAGTACGCTGGCTTAGATGAGAATCAGGCGTATGTTGATGACAAACCAAAATACGAAAAAGACAAAACCCTTGGTAAATATGTGATTGTAAACGATTACAAGGACGGCTTACAAAACTACAATTCTGAGCACGCCTCCTTATTACCAAGAATGTGGAGTTCAGAACATGCTGAAAACTACATGATGTATTCTGGGTTTTTAGACTTTTCAATTAAGACCGACTATCAAATGCAAAATGACTTAAGGTCGGTTATTAACGACTTTAAGAATGCGGTAGCCAATGGCGAGGTTGATTATGAAGACTATCATAGTTTTCTAAAAAAATACGGGCGTTATATCGACATTGAAAAACCGTCTCTACTTAAAAACATCTATTACCTTTTTGATTATCAAATTGGCTATATGTATTGGCGTTATTTTATGTGGAATTTTACGGGACGTCAAGATGATATACAAGGAAAAATGGATCTTCATGGCAATTGGATCAGTGGATTTGACAGCATTGACAAGTACCTCTTAGATATATCACAAGACAACCTTCCAAGTGACGTGGTGAATAACAAGGCGAGAAATACCTATTATTTCTTGCCCTTATTGCTGGGGTTGATCGGGTTGTTTTTTCTGTTCAACAGAGATAAAAAACTATTTTGGACCATGTTGGTGTTTTTCTTATTCACAGGAATTGCCATACAAGTATATACAAATGTAAGACCTTTTGAGCCTCGGGAACGCGATTATTCACTGGTGGGATCCTTTTATGTATTTGCCCTCTGGATTGGGTTCGGAGTCTTTGCTATTTATGAAAAATTAAGCCGTTTTTCAAAAACCAGCCTTTTAGCGCCCATCGTTAGCATTGTATGCTTAGTAGCTGTTCCAGGAGTTTTAATAAGTCAAAACTGGGATGACCATGACCGTTCTAAAAGAGAAACGGCCCATGCTATGGCCATACAATATCTGGAATCTTGTGACCCCAATGCGATTATTTTTACTATTGGCGATAACGACACCTTTCCACTTTGGTACGCCCAAGAAATTGAAGGCATTCGACGGGATGTTCGTGTGGTATGTACGAGCCTGTTTAATGTAGATTGGTATATTGATCAAATGAAACGTAAGGCATATGAGAGTGCGCCCATTCCTTCTAGTTTAACACATGAACAATATAAATGGGGAACCCGTGACTATATCATCAAAGAAGTGGTGACTGAAGACACTTTAAGTCTCAATCAGTTTTTAGGGTTTATTACCAGTGATGATGAACGCACAAAATACAAACACGTTCTCCAACAACAAGGCTATGATACCAGCGGACAACGGAACCAAGATTTGAACGCTAATTACTTACCTACCGAAAATGTTAGAATTCCAGTAGACAAAGAAACGGTGTTAAAAAACGGTATTGTGAAAGCGAAAGATTCATCCTTAATCGTCCCTTATATTGACATTAAAATTAAAGGGGCTGCGCTGTATAAAAACCGTTTAATGATGCTAGACATTATTGCCAACAACAACTGGGAGCGTCCCATTTACTTTACAGGCGGTGCCTTTGGAGACGAAGATTACATCTGGATGAAAGACTACCTTCAACTAGACGGATTGGTGTATAAGTTAGTCCCTATTAAAACGGCTGTAGCAGAAAATAATCCTTTTGACATGGGGCGAATTGACACAGATAAAATGTATGCGATGGTTACAAGCTGGGATTGGGGAAATAACGGCGATCCGGATATGTATCATGATATAGAAACACGTAGAAATAGTGTGACATACCGCGGCAACTTAGCACGACTTATTGAGGCTTTGATTCAAGAAGATAAGCTAGAAAAAGCAGAGGAAATTGCGGACTTAGCTATGGCAAAAATGCCTGTAGATATGTTTGGGTTTTATACACTTCTTGAGCCTTATATTGGGGCCTATTATGAGCTAGAGGCTACAGACAAAGCACGAGGCTTGTACATGGAGGTCAGTCGTAAATACCAGGAAAGTTTAACGTATTACAGTACACTTACAGAGCGAAATCAATCCAAGTATATTCAAGCTATATATAGTGATATTGAACGCTACAGAGGGTTAGTTGATGTAACTACTTTGTATGAAACTGAAGACTTTATTAAAACAGAAATGGGGAAATTTAATAATTATCTTAGATTATTTACTGGTGAGCCTGAAGAAGAAGGCTCGCAAGAAGAGACCTTAATAGATTCTACAGATTTAAGTAATGAAGGGTCTTAAAAAAGTTTACTAGACGAATTCTTGAATCCGCCCAATAATAGTATTGGCGTCAAGCTCACCGCTTTGGCGCCATTTCATATCGCCTGACTTATAAATAATTAACGTTGGGAGTCCCTTGATACGGAGTGCTTCTGCAAGATCTTGGTTTTTTTCAACATCTATCTTAATCACTCGAGCTTTATCTCCCATAGCCGCAGCAACGTCCCTAAGCACATCATGCATCGCCTCCGATTCGTCACTCCATTCGGTGAAAAACTCAAATAACACAGGGATATCAACGTCTATTAAATCTCCAAATTTTGACATATCATAGTATTTTATTTATCATTTCTCAATGATAATTACAATTTTGACGACAGTATGTTTATAAAAACAAGTAATTTATTTGGAGTAAATATAAGACTTTCTTGCGTTTAAGTGTTATTAATCCCTTTTTTTAGCGTTATAACGGATATTTCTGGCCATATTCCAACGCGACCAGGAAACGCCAAAAAGCCAAAACCACGATTTACATTAATGTATTGACCTGCTTTTTCATAAATACCAGCCCAGTACTTGTAGCGCCATTTAATAGGACTCCATTTCAGAACTCCTGGGATCTCAATCCCAAACTGCATACCGTGTGTATGGCCACTTAGGGTAAGGTGATAATGAAGGGGGTCTTTAACAACCTCATATTGCCAATGCGAAGGATCATGGCTTAGTAGTATTTTAAAGTCAGACGGGCTGATATTAGATGATGCCAGAGATAAATCGCCTTTTTGCTTAAACCCTTTACCCCAGTTCTCAACGCCAATAATTGCCAAACGATCACCTGATTTTTCAATAAAGCGACTTTCATTCCTCAATAAATCAAAGCCCATTTCTTTTTGGATATCTAATAACTCTTGGAAGTTCTCAGCTTTATCTTCTTTTGTAGGCCAGCGTGTATAATCGCCATAATCGTGGTTTCCTAAAACAGAAAAAACGCCGTCAGCAGCCTTTAGTTTAGAGAATGTTGATTTCCAGGGGCGCATTTCCTTCGACTTACTGTTTACGAGATCTCCCGTAAACATTATCACATCAGATGCTTGTTCATTTACTAAATCGACCGCATATTCAATTTTCTCTTTATTATCAAAACTGCCGCTATGAATATCGCTTATTTGTGTGATTTGGTAGCCATCAAAAGCCTCTGGCAAGTCTTCAAAAAACAATGAGTACTTTAAAACTTTGAAGTTATATTTTCCTTTTGTAATTCCATACAATATGGAAATAAAGGGAATGGCTGCCAGCCCTAATGCAAGTTGTCCAATAAATTTACGTCTGGAGCTAAAAAACGCAGATGGCTCATCTGGTTTTGAAATGAAATAATTATAGCCTGCTTCAAAAAGTCTGTAAATATCTTCCCCAAACATAAAAATTAATAAGACTAGTTTTGGAACATAAACCAATACAAATAATGCAAAAGCAAGATAAAACCCTTGGTTGTCCCCTGAGCCTCTATCAAAAGTCATTCCTTGGTACACTATATTTAAAAGCACCACAAGAGACACAATAACATAACCATAAGTGACAAAGGGGTTTCTAACAACGCTTCGGAAACTTTGAAGCGCATAAAAGTCTAATGCCAAGACGAGAACAATAAAAATTATAAGTCGGATCATTTTAGGGATGTTGAATTCGCAAAAATAAAAAAAAAGGAAATGATAATTGAGTTAATATTATTATTTAACGATACTTTTGGTTTTAGTTTTTTTTAGTATATTTCTAGCTACTAAAAACCGACCAAAAACTTGGCAAACTAATCATTTTCAAAACGATTTTTTTGTTTAAAAAACAACACTAACAACTAAAAAATGAGCACTAAAAACAACAACTCAGCGCTAACCACATTGGTAACCGTTTTCTTTTTCTGGGGATTTATTGCAGCTTCCAACGGCGTATTTATACCCTTTTGTAAAACCTATTTTAACATTGACCAGTTTCAATCTCAACTTGTAGATTTCGCTTTTTATGGTGCCTACTATTTTGGAGCTTTATTATTGTTTGTGATATCAAGTGCCGTAAAAAAAGATATCCTTAACAGTTGGGGTTATAAAAACGGCATTGTCTATGGCTTATTAATATCAGCGCTTGGCGCCTTATTAATGTACCCTTTGGTTGACGGCGCGCAACAAGGAGATAGTTCTGTCTTCTATTTAGTTTTATTGGCCTTGTTTATAGTAGGTCTTGGGTTTTCACTTCAACAAACAGCAGCTAACCCATTTGCGATTGCGTTAGGCGAACCAGAGTCAGGCTCCCAAAGATTGAACCTTGCAGGGGGAGTTAATTCATTTGGAGCGACCATCGGACCCACTGTTATTGCCTTAATCATTTTTGGATCCACTCCATTATCAGGTGACGAGCTTAATCAAATGATTTTAAACAATGAAATAAAATTAACAACAATACAGTTTCTTTATATAGGAGTAGGCACTTTGTTTTTAGCCGCTGCCGCTTTATTTCATTTTTCTAAGAAACTCCCTAACACAAAAACGGATGAGGTATTTGAACCGGCTAATAAAGCTAAAAACATATTAATAGCCTTAACCGTTGTTATTATTGTTTGTTTTGGATTAATTTTTAACACCTATGCAGACGGAACAGTCACCACTGAAGCCATTGAAAACAAACGCCTTTATTTACTATTAATCGCTTTATTTGCAGTCGTTGCAAGTGTATTTTTTGCAAATACCCGAGCAACGAAATCTCCTGAGGGATGGGGCGCTATGAAATACCCGCAGTTGGTTTTAGGAATGCTTGCCATCTTCACTTACGTAGGAGTGGAAGTTACCATTCAAAGTAATTTAGGCGAACTATTAAAATCTGTTGCAGACAAGATAAACAACCTGAACCCATTGGGCTTAAAGGTCATGAATGACGCAGAGATTGCGCCATTTATCTCTCTGTATTGGGGTGGTATGATGATTGGGCGTTGGGTTGGTGCCATCACTGTTTTTAACCCTAGTAAAGGGCTTAAGAAATGGCTGCTTATCATAGTGCCTTATGTGGCTTTTGGCGTGATTCTTTTGGTTAATTTTGGGAAATATTCTTCAATGGAAATCTTATTATTTGCCGTTTGTGTTGCCGTACAAATTGGCGGGTTTTTACTCGCAAAAGACAACCCTATTAAAACCTTAAAAATATTTAGTACGTTAGGGGTTATTGGAGTGGTCATTGGTATTTTTGCGTCAGGTCAATTGGCGTTGTATGCATTGCTTTCTGGCGGCTTGTTTTGTTCTATCATGTGGCCTTGTATTTTTACATTAAGTATTTCTGGATTAGGAAAATATACTTCTCAAGGCTCTGCTTTTTTGATTATGATGATTTTAGGTGGGGCTATTATTCCACCGCTTCAAGGGAAGTTAGCAGATATTTTTAGCATACAATCATCTTACTGGATCGCTGTTGCATGTTTTATATACCTCTTATTTTATGCCTTCAAAACAAAAAGTGTTTTGGAGACGCAAGGGATTTCTTTTGATAAGAAGAATGAATCGTAACTTCTTTTTAAGTTACAACCTTCAGCCCAGGGGCTAATTAAATTGTTGAAATGAAAAAGAACGAAATTATTCTTTTTCATTTCAACTTTAGTTTTATTTATCCGAAGTACTAATCACAAATTATGCATCAATAATTAATAAAGACATTTAATACTTACACTAATGGCCGAACAAAAACGCTTATTTCTGCTCGATGCTTATGCTTTAATTTTTAGAGGCTATTATGCGTTTATAAAAAACCCTCGGATCAACTCTAAGGGGCTCGATACTTCGGCAATACTTGGGTTTACGAACTCGCTGTTGGATGTGATAAAACGAGAGCGCCCCGACCATTTGGCGGTGTGTTTTGACAAAGGCGGCAGTAAGGATCGTGTGGAACTATTTAAGGACTATAAAGCCAATAGAGAGGCCACGCCGGATGGCATTAAGGTGGCTGTGCCCTACATCTATAAAATTTTAGAAGCTATGAACATTCCAGCCATTGTTAAGGAAGGCTTTGAAGCGGATGATATTATTGGAACACTGGCAAAAAAAGCGGAAAAAGAGGGCTTCAAAACCTTTATGGTGACACCTGATAAAGATTTTGCTCAGTTGGTAAGTGAAAATATTTTTATGTACCGCCCCATGTTTGGCGGTGGCTATGAAACTTGGGGAGTAGAAGAAATAAAAGCAAAATTTGAGATTGAAGACCCGCTGCAAGTCATTGATTTTCTGGGGATGAAAGGCGATGCCTCTGATAATATTCCAGGGCTTCCAGGCGTGGGTGATAAGACGGCAAAAAAATTACTTGCTCAGTATGGAAGCATGGAAAACCTTTTGGCCAATACCCATGAGCTCAAAGGCAAGATGAAAGAAAAAATAGAAGCCAATGCCGAGCTTGGACTTTTATCCAAAAAACTAGCCACTATATTGCTGGATGTACCTGTAGAATTTGATGCGAAAAGCTGTGAGCTAGGCGCTCCAGATTCTGAAAAAGTTGCTGAAATTTTTCAAGACTTAGAGTTCAGACGTTTAATTGATAATTTCAATAAAACATTTGCAGTCAAAAATACAGAAGATTCGGCCCCCGCCGAACCTGCTCCTTCAACCCCTAAAAAGGCTGCCGTTGCTACAACTGCACAAGCAGGGGCTGGACAATTTTCGCTGTTTGGTGGAGAGGAACCAGAGGCTCCTATGATAGCTCAAAACTACGGCAGAGAAACGGCCGCTACGACCACTCACTTTTATCAAAATGTGGTAGGCGACTTAGGGTTAAAATTGTTTATCAAACAGCTAATGAATCAGACATCTGTCTGTTTTGATACTGAAACAACAGGCCTTAATCCGCTCAATGCCGAACTCGTAGGCATTGCCTTTTCTTGGGAAGCACACAAAGGGTTTTACATCCCATTTCCCGAGAGTTTTGAAGAAAGTCAACAATTAATCGAACTATTCAGACCCTTTTTTGAATCCACTCATATTGAAAAAATTGGACAAAATTTAAAATACGACCTGAAAGTATTACACAAATATAAGATAGATGTCAAGGGCCCTTTATTTGATACCATGATTGCGCATTATCTAATCAATGCAGATATGCGTCATAATATGGAGGTATTGGCAGAAACCTACTTAAACTACTCGCCTATTTCTATCGTCGATTTAATTGGAAAAAAAGGAAAGAATCAACTTTCAATGCGAGATGTATCACTTGAAAAATTGACCGAGTACGCCGTAGAAGATGCCGATATTACGTTTCAACTGGCTAGTCATTTCAAAAAAGAACTGACCGATGCAGAAACATTAAAGTTGTTTAATGACATTGAAATCCCTTTAGTGAAAGTATTGGCTTCTATGGAATTAGAAGGTATCAAATTAGACACTGAGTTTTTAAAATCACTATCTACAGACCTCAATAGCGATATTGCATCCCTTGAAACTAAAATATATGAAGCTGCGGGAGAAACGTTTAATATTGCGTCGCCTAAGCAATTAGGAGTCATTTTGTTTGAAAAATTAAAGTTAGTAGACAAGCCTAAAAAAACAAAAACGGGCCAGTATAGTACCGCTGAAGATGTGTTATCCTATTTAGCAAAAGACCACGAAATTATTCAACATATACTAGAGTATCGAGGACTTGCTAAGCTTAAAAGCACTTATGTAGATGCACTTCCCGAGCAGGTATTAGAGAGTACGGGACACATCCATACCGAGTATATGCAAACCGTTGCATCCACAGGGCGCTTGAGTAGTACGAATCCAAATCTTCAAAACATTCCGATCCGAACTGAAAGAGGGCGTCAAGTTCGAAAAGCGTTCATTCCAAGAAATGAAGAGTACACCCTACTGGCTGCCGATTATTCGCAAATTGAATTGCGTGTCATTGCCGCCATGAGCCAAGAAGAAACCATGATTGAGGCGTTTAAAAACGGCGAAGACATTCATGCATCCACCGCGGCAAAGGTGTTTAACGTACCTTTGGAAAAAGTGACTAGAGAGCAGCGTGGGAATGCGAAGACCGTAAACTTTGGGATTATTTATGGGGTCTCCGCTTTTGGACTAAGCAATCAAACAGACCTAAGCCGGACGGAAGCAAAAGAACTAATTGAAACCTATTACGAAACCTATCCAAAGCTTAGAAAATACATGAGTTCACAGGTAGACTTTGCTAGAGATCATGGCTATGTGACAACCTTATCCAACCGACGTCGTTATTTAAAAGATATCAACTCGCGAAACGCCATTGTAAGAGGTGCTGCCGAACGAAATGCGGTAAATGCGCCTATTCAAGGCAGTGCAGCGGATGTGATCAAAATTGCGATGATTAACATTTACAACAAATTACAAGAAGGGCCATTTAAAACAAAAATGTTGTTGCAAGTTCACGATGAATTGGTCTTTGATGTTTACAAGCCAGAACTACAAACAATGAAAGTGTTGATTAAAGAAGAGATGGAGAACGCATATACCTTAAGCGTTCCTTTAGATGTTGAAATGGATATGGGTGAGAATTGGCTTGAGGCCCATTAAATTTAGAGCTCTAAAGCGTTTTTGTGTTAACTTGTTTTTGGACTGCACATTACTATTTTAAAAGTCACTCCTTTTGGATGTGGCTTTTTTTTTGATTCTGAACTGTTAAAATTTCAGTTTTTTTAGAAGCATTCAATTTATTTTAGTAGGTTTATCCTTGATTTAAACCCCCAAGTCTAAATCTTCATAAGCAACTTAACCAATTGTAAGCAATTATTTTATTTGAATTTTAAGAAACACCCGGGAAACTAGAGTGGTTCAATATATGCTGTATTTGGATGTATTGAACCAGTTTAAAGAAAAATATCTAGTGACTATAAACCACTAGTGGTTTATAGTCACTAGATATTGCACAATTCACCTAAAGGTGAACCCAAATGGCTACGTGCTTCGCTCTACCACCCTTTGGGATTGTGCAGTATCGCCGCGTGCTTCCAAATTGCGGTGGGCGTAGGAATTAAGAGAATAACTAACAATCACCTTGAGGTGGTATCGAACAAAACAGTGCATATCATGTCGTTATACCGCAATTTGATAACGTTCTTTTTGTCTTTTTAATGAATCGCATAAAAATGCATCCATTGAAAACCCAGAACGTCACTGCGTATAGCGCGGCGTTGGCTGTAATTTGACGCATCGATTCTGAAATTTTTGCATCTATAAAGTATATCATTTAAAACAAAAATTATGAAAACGAAAATTTTGACTTTATTATTTATTATTGGGATAGGCTTATTGAATAGTTGCAGTAGCGATGATGATAATACAACTCTACCAGATGAGTCTATTAATGGAGTTTGGAATCTTAAGAATGCTAGTTTCGGTTTATCGCCTACAACTATTGATTATAATTTAGGAGATGTTATCTGGACTTTTAATCAAAATGCTACTCTAATTGTAGAAAATAATATTATAACTGAAGATATTTATTCAGTAGGCTCCGGCTTCGCAAAACATAAAAAAGAAAAATAAATTTTAAAGTTCCAAGGCTTTTTTAACATCAGCATCCATCAAAAATTCTTGTGGATTTCCAAGTGCCTCTTTAACTGCGACTAAAAATCCTACCGATTCTTTTCCTAGTAATGATTATTATTCTACAACTCTAGAGGTTACAGGCGAATTAATCATCACTCATCACGATTATAACAATGCTATAATAAGCGGTACATTTTGGTTTGATGCTATAAACAATACAGAAGAAAAAATAGAAGTTCGAGAAGGACGTTTTGATATGGAATACTAAAACAAATTGCTTGTTCTCGCCTACTTTGGAAATGATGCAAAATTGATGTAATTTTACACCAAATAATAAAATTATGGCAAGACAAAGTATCTCATTTACAAATCCGAACGAAGAATGGCTTAAATCTCAAGTTGAGAGTAACGAATATTCAAGTAAAAGCGAATTGATAAATGACCTGATTAGGCAAGCTCGAAAGCAACAAGCTCAAATCGACTGGATTCGTGCTAAACTCGACAAAGCTGAAAACAGCGGATTTACATCTGATAGTAAAAAAGAAATTTTAGCCCAATCAAAGTCTTTACTTAATGGCTAAATATAAATTAAGTAATGAAGCAAAAAATGATTTGATTCAAATTCATCATTACGGTATTGAAAAATTTGGAATAGCCCAAGCAGATAAATATTTCGAATCTTTTTTTGAATATTTTGACATAATTGCTGAACGTCCTTTTTCCTTTGAATCAGTAGATTACATTAAAAAAGGATATAGACGTTGCGTATGCGGAATTGATAGTATTTACTATAAAATCAATGAGAACATTGTAGAGATAATGGTAATTGTCGGAAGACAAGACCTAAACGAAAAACTGTAACCTGCTCCTGTAAAGTCCTCCGGCTTGGCGAAACAAAACAAATTTAACTTTTAAAGTTCCAAGGCTTTTTTAACATCGGCATCCATCAAAAATTCTTGTGGATTTTCAAGTGCCTCTTTAACTGCGACTAAAAATCCTACCGATTCTTTTCCGTCAATGATTCGATGGTCATAGGACAAGGCAACGTACATAATAGGGCGAATAACAACTTCGCCATTGATAGCAACTGGGCGCTCAACAATGTTATGCATTCCAAGAATGGCACTTTGAGGAGGGTTAATTATAGGCGTTGAAAGCATGCTTCCAAAAACACCCCCATTTGTAATTGTAAAGGTTCCTCCAGTCATTTCATCCACTGTGATTTGTCCATCACGGGCAAGAATTGCCAAACGCTTCACTTCCGATTCCACCCCTCTAAACGTTAAATCTTCCGCATTTCTTATCACGGGAACCATAAGTCCTTTTGGTCCTGAAACGGCGATGCTGATATCACAGAAATCATAACTAATCATTTCTTTTCCATCGATCATAGAATTAACCGAAGGGAATAATTTTAATGCACGCACCACGGCGAGCGTAAAGAAACTCATAAACCCAAGGCCTACACCATGCTTTTCTTTAAAGGTCTCTTTGTATTGTTTTCTCAATTCAAAAATTGGAGACATGTCAACTTCGTTGAAGGTCGTTAACATCGCAGTTTCATTTTTGACAGCCACCAAGCGTTCTGCTACTTTTCGGCGTAACATAGAAAGTTTAGATCGTGACACACCACGCCCCTCTACATTTGTTTGTTGTCCCATTGCTGGAACTGCCTTGACAGCATCTTCTTTAGTAATACGACCATCTTTGCCAGTGCCATTAATTGCAGTCGCTTCGATCCCTTTTTCAGAGAGTATTTTTTTAGCTGCAGGGCTTGCGGATCCCGTAGCATAGGTGGTATTTGCTGCTGCTTCAACTTTTGGTGTTACAGCAACTTCTGGAGTTGGCGCTGCTGCTTTGGCAGCCTCTCCCCCTTCTGGTTTTACTGCAGATGTATCAATAAGACAAACAACCGCTCCAACTTCAACAGCATCTCCAACCTCCGCCTTAAAAGTCACAGTCCCACTGGCTTCAGCTGGCAACTCTAAGGTTGCTTTATCACTATCTACTTCTGCAATAGCTTGGTCTTTTTCTACATAATCTCCTTCTTGAACTAACCATTCTGCAATCTCAACTTCTGTGATTGATTCGCCTGGTGAAGGCACTTTCATTTCTAAAATCATTGTGTGTTTATTTTAGTTTTTTTCTTTGATTGTCTTTTGTTTTATCAAAAACAAAGTTTATAACTTCTTGGTGCCTCTTTTTGGAACGTGTAGCACTTCCTGCGGCAGGGGCACTGTAACTTCTTCTAGACGCTACGCGCCAGTTTTTTGCAACATCTAAATGCATTAACATATGGGCATAAGCCCCCATGTTTCTAGGCTCTTCTTGTGCCCAAACAACATCGTCTGCATTTGTGTATTTGGATAGAACGGCTTCAATTTCACTTTCAGGTAATGGAAATAGTTGTTCTACACGCACAAGAGCAACATCCGTTCTCTCTAGTTTCTCTTGTACTTCCAATAGATCATAATAAAATTTACCGGTCACAAACACTAGTGTTTTCACTGCGCTTACTTTTGCCGCTGCATCGTCCATTAGCATTTGAAAGCTTCCATTTGCAAATTCGTCGACCGTAGAGACTACCTTTGGATGCCGCAGTAAACTTTTAGGCGTAAATACAATTAAGGGTTTTCTGTAACCCGCTTTTAGTTGACGTCGCAATAAATGATACATATTTGCTGGCGTAGTACAATCTGCAATAAACATATTGTCTTTTCCACACAGTTGTAAGTAGCGTTCCATTCGTCCAGAGGAGTGTTCTGCCCCTTGGCCTTCATAGCCATGTGGCAACAACATTACAATGCCGTTTGGTGTTTTCCACTTATCCTCACCACATGAAATGTACTGATCAATCATGATTTGTGCCCCGTTACTAAAATCTCCAAACTGAGCTTCCCAAATTGTAAGGGTGTTGGGACTCGCCATTGCATAGCCATAATCAAATCCTACAACCCCGTATTCAGACAGTAACGAATTGTAAATATTAAATTCTCCTTGGTTTGGACTTATATTATTGAGCAGAACTACTTCTTCTTCACTGTCTTCGACTTTAACGACTGCATGACGGTGAGAAAACGTCCCTCGCTCCACATCTTGTCCCGAAACACGAACATTAAAACCTTCTTCCAAAAGAGAACCAAATGCTAGATGTTCTGCCATCGACCAATCAAGCTTGTCTGTTTCAAACATTTGTTTACGCGCTTCTATCAAACGAGAGATCTTGCGTATAAATTTTTTATCTTCAGGGAGTGTCGATATGACTTTACTTATCAACGCTAATTTGTCTTTAGAATAACTAGTGTCAACTGTTAACCTCATCTTATTTGCCTTCGCTTTAGGAAAACCTTCCCAAGCCTTTTGCATAAACGGCGTAATAACTGTTTTATCTTCTTTTCTAGACGTTTCTAATTCATTTTCTAAAGAGGCTTTATAGGCCTTTTCAAGTTGAGAAACGTACTTAGAATCTATGACTCCTTCTTCTATTAATTTTTGAGCGTAAATATCTCTAGGATTGTTATGGCTCGCGATGGCTTTGTATAGCTTTGGCTGCGTAAATCGTGGCTCATCGCCTTCGTTATGCCCGTACTTTCTGTAACCTAATAAATCTATAAATACATCGCGCTTAAACTGCATTCTAAAATCCAATGCAAATATAATGGCATGAACAACTGCCTCGGCGTCATCAGCATTGACATGAAGTACTGGAGACAGGGTCACTTTGGCTACATCTGTACAATAGGTTGAAGAGCGCGCATCTAGATAGTTTGTAGTAAATCCAATTTGGTTATTTACCACAATATGAATGGTTCCATTGGTTTTATAACCGTCCAATTGAGCCATTTGAACCACCTCATAAACAAGTCCCTGTCCTGCTATTGCGGCGTCGCCATGGACCACTATTGGCAGTACTTTACTGGCATCTCCTGGTTCGATTGCATCTTGCTTGGCACGTGTGATTCCCTCAACAACAGCCCCTACAGTCTCTAAATGAGATGGGTTTGGAGCGATACTTAAATTAATTCGATTTCCGTTATCCGTCAATCGATTACTTGTCCAGCCAAGGTGGTATTTTACATCGCCATCAAAAACCTCTTCTTCGTAATCTTTTCCGTCAAATTCACTAAAAATATCACTTGCAGATTTACCAAATATATTTGTTAATGTACTGAGTCGACCCCTATGAGCCATTCCCATTACAAATTCTTTCACCCCATAAGAGGCTGCTTTTTCAATCAGTGCATCAACCGCTGGAATTAAAGATTCATTCCCTTCTAAAGAAAAGCGTTTTTGACCCACATATTTAGTGTGTAAGAAAGTTTCAAACGACACGGCGTCATTAAGCTTTTTGAGAATATGTTTCTTTTCATCGGGGCTAAAGCTCCCGTGATTATCATTTTTATTGAGCTTGTCCTGTATCCACTGGCGTTCTATTGGCCTTCGGATGTACATGTATTCAACTCCAATCGCATCACAATAGATGGCCTCTAGATGTTCTATGATAACTCGTAAAACCTGAGGGCCTATTCCAATCACCTCACCAGCGTTAAAGACAGTGTCTAAATCTGATGAAGACAATCCAAAATTTTCAAGTCCTAAAGAGGGTTGGTATTTTCTGCGATCTCTTACAGGGTTTGTCTTGGTAAATAAGTGCCCTCGAGTCCGATACCCATCAATTAATTTTATAACCTGAAATTCTTTCTGTACTTGCTCGGGAATTTGAGTGCTAACACCTTCTACGATTTCACCTGAAGTCCCATAGCTTTCGCTTCCAAAGTCGTACCCTTGAAAAAAAGCTTTCCAACTTGGTTCAACACTATCAGGATCAAGCTGATATTGTTCGTACATATCTGCAAAATAAGCGGTGTGAGCGGTGTTTAGAAAAGAATACTTATCCATGAATTGTTAATTCTATTTTTTTAATAAAAAATATAAACAAAAATACGATTTTTAACAAAAACAGCTAAGTGAAAATGAGATAAATATGAATAAATTTTGATGTAATTATATATTCTTGGAAATTACACGTCCCTGGTCATGAGATCGGTTCCAAAGTCTTTAAGTATTTGCTTGTTAGAATTAGAGATATTAATAGTCTCTAAAACATCAAATGCAGCTTTGGTGTAAAAAGAAATGGCGGCTTTAGTGGCTAGGTTTGCCTTAGAGCGCACAAATAATTCTAATGTTTTAGAAACTTTGTTCTCCGGTTGAATAGCACTGTTTTGAAATAGCTGAAATAATTCAGTTCTAATTTCTGGAGCTCCGTTTTCGATCGCTTTTAAAAATAAGTATGTTTTTTTGTTTTCTAATATGTCTCCTCCTACTTGTTTGCCAAAGGTTTCCGGGTTTCCAAAAGCATCTAAATAATCATCCTGTAGCTGAAATGCGATCCCTAGGTTTTTTCCAAACTCGTAGCAACGGTCCTGGTCTTCGATGGCAGCGTTAGCGACAATTGCGCCCATTTTCATAGCAGCCCCTACCAATACAGCTGTTTTATATTCAATCATTTTTAAATACTCCGGAATAGAAACTTCCAAACGTGTTTCAAAATCAATGTCGTATTGCTGGCCCTCACAAACTTCCAAGGCCGTTTTGCTAAATAGCTTCGCTAACTCTCTAAAAGTTGCTGGTGGATACTTTTCAAAAAGCTGATACGCTCTAATAAGCATGGCGTCTCCAGACAATATTCCTGTGTTCAAATCCCATTTTTCATGTACGGTTTCTTGACCTCTACGCAAAGGAGCCGCGTCCATAATATCGTCATGAATCAAGGAGAAGTTATGAAAAACCTCAACTGCCAAGGCAGCATCCATGGCCCGACTAACATCGCCTCCAAAACACGCTGTTGTCATAAGGGTCAAAACAGGACGTAAGCGCTTACCACCAAGATTAAGAATGTACTCAATAGGCTGATAAAGATTTTTAGGCTCTCTTTCAATGTTGTAGGTATTAAGAAATTCTAAAAATTGTTCTTGGTACGTTTCAATCGCTTTCATAAGGCAAAAATAAGAGAATTCTAACAACTATTTTACAAAGCGAAACTATTAAATGTTAAAAATCTGTAAAACTTTGGAAACTTTAACTGTTTTTAAAGTTTCCTGTCGTATGTTTGCACCCAATTATGAGAGAAAAAATTATAAAAAAAGCAGAGGAATTGTTTTTGACACTGGGGTTTAAGAGCATCACAATGGATGACATTGCCAATGCAATGGGGATTTCTAAAAAAACTATTTACGCTCACTTTACCAACAAAACAGAGCTTGTAGAAGTTGTTACTTTTGAAGCTCTAAATCAAATACACCTAGGGATCGACAAAATAAGAGAAACCTCAACAAATCCAATTGAGGAGCTGTATCAAACCAAGATGTTTGTAATGACCTACTTGAAAAACGAAAAAGTGTCTCCGCAGTTTCAGTTAAAGAAATACTATCCAAAAATATATGACTTGCTTAATATCAAGCAATTTGAAAAAATGAATTCTTGCGTAATGGACAGCCTTAAAAAAGGGGTTGACACTGGTTTATTTAGGGTGGAAATTAATTTGGAGTTTATTTCTAGAATGTATTTTAGCGGCATGAATGGGATTCGGGATATTACTGTTTTCCCAGAAACTCTTTTTGATAAACACTATATTTTTGAAAGCTATCTCGAATACCATTTACGGGCTATCGTTACAGAAGAAGGCCTCCATTTATTAAACAATTACCTAAACCCAAACACCCCTAAAAATGTTGTATAAATTTATTATTTGCTGGCTTTTTACCGCTTCGCTATATGCTCAAAAAAACATAAAGACTTTTACGTTACAAGAGGCTGTAGAGTTTGCAATTAAAAACAATAGAGCTAGTCAAAATGCAGAACGTGATGTAAAAATTGCAGTGCAAACTAAACGTGAAACAAGAGCTTCAGGGCTGCCACAAATTAATGCGAATGTTAGTTACAATAACTGGCTAGAACAACAGGTGTCACTTATTCCTGCTGAGTTTTTTGGCGGAACACCTGGGCAATTTTCAGAAGTTATTTTTGGTACCAAACAAACTATGAATGGTTCTGTAACAGTCAAACAAAAACTATTTGACGGCTCATATATTGTGGCACTCCAAGCCGCAAAAGTGTTTCTTGAAATTTCAAAAAACAACAAAGAAAAAACGGTTAACGAAATCCGCAAATTAGCAGCCTACTCATATGGCAACGTCTTGTTGGCTGAAGCAAATTTGAAAATTGTAAATTCAAATATTACATTACTGGAGAAAAACGTTTGGGAGCTTTCGATGGTCTATGAAAATGGTCTTATTGAAGAGGAAAGTTTGCAACAACTACAGCTAACCTTGTCGGGATTGAAAAGCAATCAACACTATACTAAGCGACTAAAAAATATTGCTTACCAGATGTTCAATAATACCCTTGGGCTTGACCTTGATACTTCAGTCGTATTAACAGACCGCTTGGAAGACTTAGTTGTTTACTATTCTAAATTTAATCCTATTCAAGCTAATAATGATGTAGAAAAAGTAATTGATTATAAGATTGCTTTGAACTCCGTAAGATCAAATGAACTTTTATTGATGTTAGAAAAAACCAAAGCTTTACCAACGTTAAACGCATTTATTAACGGAAGTTACTCTGGAAATAATCAGCGCTTTTCTTTTTTAGAAAACTCGCAAAAATGGTTTGGCGCCTCTATGCTTGGAGTGAGTTTAGACATCCCCATTTTTAGTTCATTTAAACGAAGTGCCTCCACTCAAAGAGCACGGCTGAATTTAGAAAAATCAAAGGAGGATTTAGATGACACCGCCAATAAATTAAAACTACAAATTAATACCGCAACGAGTAATTATGAGTTTGCTGTAGAAGATTATGAAATCAAAAAAAACGCTCTCGATCTTTCAAAAAATATAGCAACTAAAAATGAGATTAAATTTTTCGAAGGCTTAACAACTAGTTTTGACTTGTCTCAAGCACAGAGGCAATTGTATATTGCGCAACAAGACTACTTGCAATCCATGCTGAATATTTTGCTGAAAAGAATTGACTTAGACACTATTACAAATACGCCCTTTAACAACTAAAAAATGAAATATAAATATAACACCCCCTCAATGAAATCTATTTTCTATGTAAGCCTTTTATCCTTGATCATGTCATGTAATACAGCGCCTGAAGAAGCAAAATCACTTACTGATTTAAAAACAAAAAAAAATGCACTTGTAGATCAATTAAATGAAATAAGTAACGAGTTAAAGTCCGTTGAAAATGCTATTTCAGCCTTGGATACTTTGAAAAGACTAATGACTGTGACTTCATTTAAGGCAGTAGAAAAAGAGTTTAACCACTATATTGAAGTACAAGGAGTTGTAAAGGCAGATAAAACAATTGAATTACGTGCTGAAATGGGGGGTAGCATAACCGCCATATTGATTAAACAAGGGCAGCGAGTTTCTAAGGGACAGATTTTAGCAACTTTAGAGAGTTCTGTAATAGACAACTCTGTATTGCAATTAAAAACACAACTCGATTTGGCCACGACGACCTATGAGCGTCAAGCACGGCTGTGGGATCAAAAAATTGGAAGTGAAATACAGTTTCTACAATTAAAAGCGCAAAAAGAAGCCCTAGAAAACAGCTTGAACAGTTTAAAAGCTCAGGCGCGTAAAATGAAGGTTGTGGCACCTTTTTCTGGTGTAATTGATCAAGTCTTCGCAAAAACTGGAGAGCTAGTCTCGCCACAAACACCATTTTTAAGGCTGGTAAATCTAGATAACGTCTATGTAGAAAGTGAAATCACAGAGACTTATTTAAAAGCTGTTACTAAAGGAACTAAAGCGTTATTACACTTTAAATCTATTGATACTTTTGTAGAGGCTTCTATCACACAGGTTGGTAATTTCATTAACCCTAGCAATCGAAGTTTTAAAACACGTATTGACATCAAAAACACTAACAATGAACTAAAAGCCAACTTACTGGCTAACATTAAAATCAACGATTATAATGCTTCTGGTATTGTAATTCCTTCAAAGGTGATTCAAAAAGATCGAAATGGCAAAACGTTTGTTTACGTTCTTGAAGCAGAAGAAAACAACTTTAGAGTTGTAAAAACGGATGTTGTAGAAGCCAATTCTTATGCTAACTTCTCCTACATTTCTGAAGGACTTAACAGCAACTCTACCTTAGTTGAAAAAGGCGCTCGACTTGTTAAAAATGGTGAAATTGTAAAACTTGTAGACTAAGAAATTATGAACTCAAATAAAATAAAAGAATTTAAAATTTCTTCGTGGGCAATTTCCAATAGAATAACAGTAGCCGTGATTACTTTTATTATTATTCTGGGAGGGTTACTTTCATACAATGGAATGGCAAGAGAAAACTTCCCAGAAATTGTTATACCGCAAATTTACGTAGCAACCCCTTACCCTGGAAATTCAGCATTAGACGTTGAAAAACTAATCACCAAAAGATTAGAAAAAGAAATAAACTCAATAACTGGTGTTGATAAAATTACGTCAAATTCAATCCAAGGATATTCTAGTATTGTAGTTAAATTTAACTTTGATTACACCCCTGCCGAGGCTCTTCAAAAAGTAAAAGACAAAGTGGATGTTGCCATGGCGGACCCTGATTTTCCAAAAGACCTTCAATCAGAACCAAGTGTTACAGAAATGAATTTCAGTGAACGTATTCCAATCATGAATATTAATTTATCTGGTGAGTTTTCAATGGACCAGTTAAAAGAATATGCTGAATACTTAGAGGACGAAATTGAAGAGCTTTCCGAAATCTCTAGTGTCGATATTAGAGGCGTTCAAGAAAAAGAACTTGAAATAGCTGTTGACTTATACAAAATGGAAGCCTCAATGATTAGTTTCAGTGATATAGAAAATGCTGTTAAGTTCGAAAACATGAGTGTTACTGGAGGGGATCTGCTAGAAAATGGCGTTCGTAGAACGGTTCGGGTTATAGGCGAATTCGAGGATCCTTTAAGTGTTAGAGACCTTATTGTGAAACAAGAAAAAGGGAATATTGTATACCTAAGGGACATTGCTGATATTTCATTCAAAGAGCAGGAAAAAGAGAGTTTTGCAAGAGAATACATGCAGCCAGTAGTGATGCTAGATGTGAAAAAAAGAGGCGGTCAAAACCTTCTAAAAGCATCTGCTAAGATTGATGAAATTATTGAAAAAGCACAAGAAAGTGTATTCCCTAAAAGTTTAATAATTTCCAAAACCAATGATCAGTCAAACGAAACACGCACTATGGTTTCTGACCTTGAAAATAGCATTATTTTAGGCATCATTTTAGTGGTTACGGTACTGTATTTCTTCCTTGGGTTTCGCAATGCTTTATTTGTTGGAATTGCGATTCCTTTATCTATGTTTTTATCGTTTACTATTTTAGGCTTTATGGGGGTAACTCTTAACACAATGGTCTTGTTTTCTTTGGTTATCGCTTTAGGGATGCTGGTGGATAATGGAATTGTGGTGGTTGAAAACGTCTATCGATTAATGGATGAGGGTTACCCAAGAATTCAGGCAGCAAAGCTTGGTGTTGGAGAGGTTGCAATGCCAATTATTGCCTCAACTGCTACCACATTAGCCGCTTTTTTTCCCTTAATTTTATGGGAAGGTATCATGGGTGAGTTTATGAAGTGGCTTCCGATTACGCTGATCATCGTATTAAGTTCTTCCCTTTTCGTCGCACTGATTATTAACCCAATGCTCATTTCAGTTTATATGAAAGTGATGCCTAAAGAGGTCTCTAAAGTTACTTTTATTACAAAGCTGGAAAGCCTCTACGAGCGTTTTTTAAACTACGCTCTGAAAGGCAGAAAACCTATTGGAATCGTCGCAGGGACCTTTAGTCTATTATTTCTCGCCGTATTTCTAATGGTTACATTTCCTCCAAAAATATTGTTTTTTCCAAACACAGATGCCAAACAAGTATTTGTGTATGTGGAGTATCCTATAGGAACCGATATTGAAGAAACCAATACTATTTCGATGGAGATTGAGCAGGATATTGAAACCTACTTAAAAAAGTATGAAGTCAATGGTGAAAACTTTCTTATCACATCTGTGATAGGTCAGGTTGGAGAGGGGACTGCAGATCCCAGTCGTGGGCAAGAGGGAGGTAAAACTCCAAATAAGGCGCGAATTACCATTGATTTTGTGAAGTTTCAAGATCGTGAAGGTATTAGCTCTGAAACGGTGCTCAAGGAAGTTCGCGGATTATTACAGGGCTATCCAGGGGTGAGTATTGTTGTTGACAAACCCTCTGATGGCCCCCCAACAGGACCCCCGATAAATATTGAAGTAAGAGGAGATGACTATAAGCTTATTTTAGAAACCGCCAATGCTTTAAGAACCTTTATAAACACGTCCAATGTCCCTGGGATCGAAGAGCTTAAACTAGATATTGACCAGGGAAAGCCTGAAATGATTATTACTATTGATCGTCAAAAAGCAAGGCGACTTGGAGTGTCTACAGGACAGATTGGAATGAATTTAAGAACCGCTCTGTATGGAAAAGAAATCTCAACTTATAAAGACGCAACAGACGATTATCCTATAAACCTAAGGCTAAAAGATGAGATGCGTTATAATAAATATGCCTTATTAAATCAAAAAATAACGTTTAGAAATCAAAGTAGCGGACAAATAAAACAGGTGCCCATTTCTGCCGTTGCTACAACTGAAAACAAAACCGCCTTCAGTGCGATTAAGCGAATTGACCTGGATAGGGTAGTGACTGTATACTCAAATGTCTTAAGTGACTACAACCCAACAGAGGTAAATGATAAAATTAGAGAGATTACTGAAAAATTTCAAATCCCTAAAAACATAACGATTAGTTTTACTGGAGAACAAGAAGAACAGGCCAAGGAAATGGCGTTCCTAAGTAAGGCGCTTTTAATTGCAGTTCTTTTAATTTTCTTAATTCTAGTTGCACAATTCAACTCTGCAACAACGCCTATTATCATTTCTATATCGGTGTTTCTTAGTTTGATTGGGGTGTTGTTTGGCCTTTTATTGTTTAGAATGGATTTTGTAGTTCTAATGACCATGATAGGCATCATTTCTCTTGCCGGAATTGTCGTTAACAATGCTATTGTTTTAATTGATTACATTAACCTTACGATAATTCGAAAACGCCGCGAATTAGATCTTGAAACAAATGAAAAGCTAACCCCTAACTTACTTGTTGAATGTGTGGTTGAAGCTGGTAAAACGCGCTTAAGACCCGTATTATTAACAGCAATCACAACTATTTTAGGGCTGCTCCCTTTAGCACTTGGGATCAATATTAATTTTAGAACCTTGATTACCGAACTAAACCCTAACTTTTATATAGGGGGAGAAAATGTCGCGTTTTGGGGCCCAATGGGTTGGGCTATTGTCTTTGGACTCACATTTGCCACCTTTTTAACACTGGTGGTTGTTCCTATCTTGTTTTACTTAATCAACAAATTGAAAACAAAAAAGGTCAAAGTCACTTCCTAAGGCTGTTGGTTTTAATTTTTTAAATGTTAAATTTGCTCAACTAATTTAGTCTTATGTACAGAAGTCATCATTGCGGGCAATTAAGAGCCTTAAATATTAACGAAGAAGTAACACTTTCAGGGTGGGTACAAAAATCTCGTGACAAAGGATTTGTTATCTGGGTCGATTTAAGAGATCGGTATGGAATCACACAACTTATCTTTGATGCAGAGCGCACACCGGAAGCAATGGTAAACATGGCTAAAAGCTTAGGTCGTGAATTCGTTATTCAGGTAACGGGGACCGTCATTGAGCGTACGTCAAAAAACCCTAACTTAGAAACTGGAGACATTGAAATTTTGGTCTCTAAACTAACCGTTTTAAATGAAGCTAAGGTGCCGCCATTTACAATTGAAGACCAGACCGATGGAGGTGAAGAACTTCGTATGAAATACCGTTACTTAGACATCCGAAGAAATCCGGTTAAAAACAACCTAATTTTTAGACATAAAGTGACGCAAGAAGTTCGTTCATACTTGTCTTCGCAAGAATTTATCGAAGTAGAAACACCGTACCTAATAAAATCTACTCCAGAAGGAGCTCGTGATTTTGTAGTGCCAAGCCGAATGAATGAAGGCCAGTTTTATGCCCTTCCTCAATCGCCTCAAACCTTCAAGCAACTGCTAATGGTTGGCGGTATGGATAAATACTTTCAAATTGTAAAGTGTTTTAGAGATGAAGATTTAAGAGCCGATCGACAGCCTGAATTTACTCAGATTGATTGTGAAATGGCCTTTGTAAATCAAGAAGATATACTAAACATTTTTGAAGGCTTAACACGCCACCTTATAAAATCAATCCATGGAAAAGACCTAGATTCTTTTCCAAGAATGACCTACGATGATGCGTTACAAACATACGGAAACGACAAGCCAGACATTCGATTTGGAATGAAGTTTGGAGACTTAAATGCCGTAGCACAACATAAAGATTTTGGGGTTTTCAATTCCGCTGAATTAGTGGTTGGTATTGCAGTTCCTGGTGGAAACAGCTTTACTCGAAAAGAAATTGATGGCATCATTACATGGCTCAAACGACCTCAGGTTGGTGCTTTAGGGATGATATACTCACGTTGTAATGACAACGGCACCTACAAGTCTTCAGTCGATAAGTTTTATGATCAAGAAGACTTGGCGAAATGGGCTCAGGTAACTGGAGCGCAAGCCGGTGACTTAGTTTGTGTGCTTTCTGGTCCTACCAATAAAGTAAGAACACAGTTAAGCGCTTTACGTATGGAACTAGCCGAACGCTTAGGCCTTAGAAATCCTAAAGAGTTTGCTCCGCTTTGGGTGACTGACTTTCCATTACTTGAATGGGATGAAGATAGTGAGCGCTTCCATGCAATGCACCACCCATTTACAGCCCCAAAACCAGATCAAATTAAATTACTAGATACCGATCCAGGTGCTGTAAAAGCAAATGCTTATGACTTGGTTTTAAATGGAAATGAAATTGGAGGGGGCTCTATTCGTATCCACGACAAGGCAACCCAAGCATTGATGTTTAACCATCTTGGATTTACGCCTGAGGAAGCAAAAGAGCAGTTTGGGTTTCTTATGAATGCCTTTGAATATGGTGCTCCGCCACACGGAGGTTTGGCCTTTGGTCTGGACCGCTTAGTGGCAATATTAGGAGGTCAAGAAACTATTAGAGATTTTATAGCCTTTCCAAAAAACAACTCTGGACGCGATGTGATGATAGATGCACCTTCAGCAATTGATGCAACACAATTAAATGAGTTACACTTAAAAGTAGACCTAAAATAAATTTATTCTCATAAATGAAACACTTGATTTGGTTCTTATTTATTGCAACAATGGTCAGTATGTTCATTGGTCTAATTGTTGACTTACCCTACTCAGATAAATTAGTGGGATTTGGAGTGATTGGCTTGTGTGCAATCGTTTTTCCGTTGTTTTCATATTACCGCTGGAAAGACAAAAAGATGGCCGACTATATGCTAACCCCTGAAAACTTGGATAAAATGCGTGAATTTAATGACTCTAAGGAGGCTTAATTCTAGTTCAATTTCCGCTTTTCGCTAAAAAAACGCTTTAGTAATTCCGAGGCTTCATCTGCTAAAATCCCACCACGTATCATTGTTTTAGGGTGTAACTTGGTTCCCATCGCCCCACAACCTCTTTGCTCGTCTTTAGCCCCGTAGATAATGGTTGAAATTTGGCTCCAAAACAGTGCACCAGCACACATTTGACAAGGCTCAAGTGTCACATACAAACTACATTTGTGAAGGTATTTACCGCCTAAAAAGTTTGCGGCGGCAGTAATGGCTTGCATTTCTGCATGGGCCGTGACATCTGTAAGAAGCTCGGTAAGATTATGAGCTCTTGCAATAATTCTATTATCAACAACAATCACGGCTCCTACAGGAACTTCCCCTTTATCAAAAGCAACCTCAGCTTCCTGAAGGGCCTTTCTCATAAAATAATCATCATCAAAAATAGCATCCATAAGTCAAAAATACGATTTCAATCTTGTACTTTTGTTATGTAATGAAAAATTTGCTACAACATATAAACTCCACAGAAGATTTACGTCAGCTTTCCGCCGAGGAATTACCTCAGTTGGCAAAAGACCTGCGTCAATTTATTATTGAAGTCGTAGCCAGCAAAGAAGGCCACTTAGGGGCCAGTCTTGGGGTTGTCGAGCTTACCATCGCTTTGCACTATGTTTATAACACTCCCAAAGATTTATTAGTTTGGGATGTAGGTCATCAAGCCTATGGGCATAAAATTTTAACGGGACGAAAATCTGAGTTCCATACAAACCGACAGTTTAAAGGCTTGAGCGGATTTCCAAAAAGGGATGAAAGTGAATACGATACTTTTGGAACAGGGCACTCATCAACTTCCATTTCGGCAGCCTTAGGGATGGCTATCGCTTCGCAATTGAAAGGGGAAAACAAACAGCATATCGCCGTGATTGGCGATGCCTCTATAGCCAGTGGAATGGCGTTTGAAGGGCTTAATCATGCCGGCGTGAGTTCGGCTAATTTGTTGGTGATTTTAAATGACAATGCCATTGGAATTGACCCAAGTGTAGGGGCGCTAAAACAGTATCTGACCAATGTGAAAAAAGGCACTCAAAAACAAGATAACATATTTGAAGCCCTTAATTTTGAGTATTCTGGCCCCATTGATGGCCATGACCTCAAAATACTTACCTCAGAACTAAATCGACTTAAGTCGATTGATGGACCTAAATTTCTTCATGTCATTACCACTAAAGGGAAAGGGCTGAGACAAGCTGAAAAAGATCAGGTTAAATACCATGCCCCCGGAAAATTTGATGCTCAAACAGGCGATGTATTCGCTAAAAACAACGAGAATCTTCCTGCAAAGTATCAAGAGGTCTTTGGGTTAACACTTGTTGAATTAGCAAAAGAAAACAAAGCCATTGTAGGCATCACGCCCGCAATGCCTACAGGAAGTTCACTAAAATATATGATGGATGCAATCCCCGAACGAGCGTTTGATGTAGGAATAGCAGAGCAACATGCGGTGACCATGGCTGCGGGGATGGCAACACAAGGATTAATTCCATTTTGTAATATCTACTCTACATTCTTGCAACGTGCCTACGATCAAGTCATTCATGATGTTGCCCTTCAGAATTTACCTGTTGTTTTTTGTATTGATCGGGCTGGACTGGTTGGTGAAGATGGTCCTACCCACCATGGTGTTTTTGACCTCGCTTACCTAAGGTGCGTTCCTAACCTCATTATTTTTGCGCCACGAAATGAAATAGAATTAAGAAATATTATGTATACGGCTCAAAAAGGGTTAAAGCACCCTATCGCTATTCGTTACCCTAGAGGTAGAGGCGTTACTCCAAATTGGAAATCATCATTTGAAGCTATTGAAATTGGAACTGGAATTCAATTGAAACAGGGCAAGACTGTCGCTATTTTAAGTGTAGGGGCTATCTCTAATACGGTAACAGAAGCCCTTAACGACCTCCATTGTGCGCATTATGATATGCGCTTTATAAAACCTTTAGATGAACCCTTGCTACACACTATTTTCAAAACGTACTCAATGCTCATAACTATTGAAGATGGTGTGATCAGCGGCGGATTTGGAAGTGCTATTTTAGAGTTTGCGGCGTGTCATAATTACAAAAATGATGTGATTGTAAAAGGGATTCCCGATGTATTTATTGAGCATGGAGACATTGACACTCTTCAGCAGCAGCTAGGGATTAGCGTTTCTGAACTTCACATATTAATTAAGAGTCTAAAAAGCTAGGCCTTTGATTTTCTTATAGGTTAAAACTGCTTTTTTATCAGAAAATAAGGAAACAAAATAGCAAACGTTCATCACTCTGGTGTAGAGGCTGTCGTTAAGAATATCTACCTCTTTTGGTAAAAGCCTTAGGAGGAGTTTATCATAACTAGAGGGGGTGTTGTTATAGTTGTTGTTAACTGATAAAATAAACCGACCTAAGAGTTCATTTAAAATTTCAAAGCCAGAAATCTCTTTATCTATAACCTCATCAGCGTTGTATATTTTTTCAACACTCAGTTTAATAATGTCATTAATCTGTGCTTGGTATTTACTTTTATCAAGAATTGAAACATGAAATTCTCCCTCTAGAATCTCTTTTTCATTCGCCATAAATATCGCTACAGCATCCTCTATCAGGGTGCTAATAGCTAAGGCTCTTAAATAACTGACCCGTTCTTTGGTCGATGGAAGTGCATTGTATTTTTGGGTGTTAATACTATGTCTTACTAAGTTTATTAAATACTCAAGGGCAAAATCCTCTTCAATAAGTCCAAGGTTAATTCCGTCTTCAAAATCAATGATTGTATAACAGATATCGTCCGCGGCTTCCACTAAAAATGCTAAGGGATGCCTTGAGTACTGGACGTTTTCATTGCTGATTTTTTTCATTCCTAATTCGGCGGCAACATCAAGGAAGCCACTTTTTTCGGTTTGAAAAAAACCATATTTCTTAGAGGCAATCTCAGAGTTAGGTTTAACAGGGAGTGATTCTTTAGGGTATTTAGTGAAAGCACCAAGGGTAGCATAGCTTAACCTTAAGCCGCCTTTTGAGCCCAGCTTATCTTGAGTCAAAACTTTAAAGCCATTGGCATTGCCTTCAAAGTCACACAAATCTTGATACTCTTTAGGAGTCATCTGCTCTTTAAACTGTTGACCAGCCCCAGTTTTAAAAAAGTGACCTATTGCTTTTTCTCCAGAATGTCCAAAAGGGGGATTCCCTATGTCATGGGCAAGGGCAGCTGCTGCAACAATAGCGCCAAAATCATTGGACTTATAGCCATGAACTTCTTTTAAGTAGGGGTGTTTTTCTAAAACCTTAACTCCTACCCTTCGTCCTAATGAACGGGCTACCACACTCACTTCTAGACTATGTGTGAGTCGGGTATGTACAAAATCTGTCGATGACAGCGGCACGACCTGTGTTTTGTCTTGAAGACTTCGAAACTCGGGTGAAAAAATAATGCGGTCGTAATCAACATCAAACCCTAGGCGGGTTTCGTCCTGTTCATTTCTAAGCCGTTTATTCGTATCGCCGTGGCGTTTTAAGGAGAGTAATTGTTCCCAATTCATAGTATCTGGTATTAACCTGCAAGATACTCATTTCAATGTTAATTAAATGTATCTAAAATTCGTGATCATGTAGAGAACGCTAACGTTTTGTTAATGGTTTTGTAAACGTGATGTAACTTCATTAAGCGCTTTAAGCTTTTAATTTGCAGTAACAATAAATAATCAAAACAATAATTTAAATCAAAATGAAAAAAACAATTTTTACTTTATCAATAGTTCTAGGATTTGCGTTTACTGGATGTACGAACGATGAGGCGGCGCCAATTCTGCAAGACACTACTAACCCAGTCAATCCAGGAGACAATATCGTGTCTGTTTCTGGAATGATTTCTGAAAGTACAACTTGGACAAGTAACAATATATACGTGCTTAACCAAAAAGTCGTGGTATCAAGCGGCGTGATACTCACAATACAAGCTGGAACTATTATTAAGGGGACGGAAGGAAGTGGGTCCTTAGCGTCTGCACTTATTGTTGCTCAAGGCGGAAAATTAAATGCTGCAGGTACAGCGACGGAACCTATAATTTTCACATCCATAAATGACAATATTGAGGTTGGTCAAACTGCTGGAACAAATTTAGACGAGACAAACTCTGGTCTATGGGGAGGATTAATCGTTTTAGGTTATGCTCCATCTTCGTTTTCTGGTGATGTAGAGGTCGTACAAATAGAGGGAATTCCTGCGGATGATACTTTTGGTCTTTATGGTGGTGATAATGCTACCGATAACTCAGGAGTATATCAATATATCTCCATCCGTCATGGAGGCGCACTAATTGGAGAAGGAAATGAAATCAATGGCTTAACGCTTGGTGGCGTTGGATCAGGTACCGTCATCGAAAACATCGAAGTGGTCGCAAATGTTGATGATGGGATTGAGTTTTTTGGAGGTACAGTAAATGCGTCTCACCTATTGGTTTGGGCTCAAGGAGATGATGCTTTAGATATTGACCAAGCTTATTCTGGAACTATTGATAATGCGGTTGTTGTATTAGGCACTAACTCTGATCATGCATTTGAAATTGATGGACCTGAAGGAACTGCAACAGGCTCCTTTACGTTAAAGAATGTAACTATCGTTGGGAACTCAGTCACTGAAAATGGTGAATATGCCGATTACAGATCTGGTGCTACGGGAACCACAGAAAATATTTATGCTTACGGCTTTAAAGACACATCAGATGTGGAATTAGACAACGATGGAGTTGCCAGAAATTATAATGATGGATCATTAACTTTTGGAGCATGGGAAATTGTATTGCCTACTGGTGTTTCTGAAGTAACGGACATCTTTGTAAACAAAGCTGCTTCAGTTGAAGTTAGTGGATTTGGTTCTACAGCTACCGCGGTTTCTGAAGGTGCAAGTACCGTAGGTGCTACAACATCGCTTTTAAGCTGGACTTATGCAAATGCTAAAGCAGGATTAGGATTCTAAATTAAAAGTAAAAAATAAAAATTAGTCAACTTTACAATTGCTTGTGTTCATTCACAGGCAATTGTTTGTTGTTTAAACACATACTATGAAAATACACAAATTAACATCATTTTTGCTCACAACTTTTCTTGCGCTACAACTCACAGCTCAATCAGGAAAAATCGTAGGTACAATTACGGACGGTGATTATAATGAACCTATGGCATTTGCCAATGTGCTCGTCAAAAACACCACAACGGGAACTACTTCAGATTTTGATGGCAAGTACCAACTTGAAGTTTCTGAAGGAATTTACGCCATCTTATTCTCCTATATAGGATATCAATCAGTTGAAATCTCGGACATAGTTGTTGCGCCAAATTCTGAGGTGATTGTGGATGTAACGCTTAACACGAACTCATTAGATGCCATTGTTATAACAACTACGGTAAGGAAAAATACAGAGTCTGCAGTATTAGACTTACAAAAAAAGTCGATCACAATGTTAGATGGACTTTCGGCACAGAGTATTAAAAGTAGTGGCGCGGGGAATATCGCTAGTGCCGTTAAAAGTGTGCCTGGAGTATCCATTCAGGGGGGTAAGTATGTGTATGTTAGAGGCTTAGGAGACCGCTACACTAAATCCATATTAAATGGGGTGGACATTCCCGGCTTAGACCCGGATAGAAATACCATTCAAATGGATGTTTTCCCTACAAATATTTTAGAAAATGTGATTGTAATTAAATCTGCTGCGGCCGAATATCCTGCAGATTTCACAGGGGGTGTTATTGATATTGTTACCAAAGATTACCCAAGTAAAAAATCCTACACCTTTTCTATGGGGACTTCCTATAACCCAAATATGCATTTGAACTCAAACTACTTAAGCTACACTGGAAGTAATACCGATTGGCTTGGTTTTGATAACGGCATGAGAAAAAGACCTATGAACAGGTACCAGCCGATTCCTGGAACTTTTGCAAATTCGTCTGTTTTAACAGCGCTTACAGGCGCCTTTAATAAAGAATTGACCGCTAAAAGATCAGAAAGTGGCGTTAATTACGACTTTGGATTTACTGCGGGAGATCAATATGACATTGGAGATGATAAACTGGGATATCAACTGTCCTTTTCTTATAAGAACAAAACGGAGTTCTATGATAATAGAGTAGACGGCACCTATATGAGAGATCAAAATAACGCCTCTAACAATGACCTCTTGGCCACACGAACTACTTTAGGAGAAGTTGGAGTTAATTCCGTATTATTAAATGTGCTTACTGGACTTGTATACAAGCGTGAAAATTCAAAATACAAATTAAACTTCCTTCACATACAAAATGGGGAAAGCACCGCTGGAAGGTATGACCAACAACTCGCACAAGCAGGCGGTGGTAGCGGCTTTGAACCCATTACCAAAGATGCACTGCTTTACACCGAAAGATCAATTTCAAATATTTTATTAGCAGGAAAACATTCCTTTAGAGACAGTGGTTGGCAAATGGACTGGAAACTATCACCATCCCTATCCAGAGTATACGATAAAGACCACCGAATTACTCCCTTACAAGTAACTCAGGAAGGCAACTATATTATCAGTCCAAGTGCCTCAAGCTATCCTATTAGAATCTGGAGGACTCTAGAAGAGATTAACCTAGTTGGGAAGCTTGATGTCAATAAAAAATACACCCTTTTTAACAACCCTGCAAAAGTAAAATTTGGTGGAGGGTATACCTATAAATATAGAGACTTTAAAATTGACGATTATACGTTTACCATCACTAACCCGACAACAGGATTGTCTGTAGAAAATGGAGATGCAGACAACTTATTGGCAGAAAACAACATATGGACCCCACAAACAGGCGTTGGTACACATCTAGTTACTGGCGATCTTTTTGAACAAGCAAATGCTTATAAGGGAGAACAACGAATCACGGCAATGTATGCCTCAAATGAATTTAGTTTAACAGAAAAACTAAAAACAGTATTGGGAGTGCGTACCGAGTTATTTCAAACCTATTACACGGGTCAAAATCAGGCTGCAACGGAAGTATATAACAATGCTGAGATCATAAATAAGTTAGATCTGTTTCCATCTGCTAATATCATTTATAGCCTTACAGATGAACAAAATTTGAGAGGGTCTTACTCAAGAACCACGGCACGTCCATCATTTAAGGAAGCTTCAAAAAGTCAAATTTTTGATGCCATTACAAACCGTCTTTTTATTGGAAACATTGATTTGACGCCATCATATATTAATAATTTTGATGTCCGTTTTGAAAAGTTCGGAGAGGGCAGTGAAATGTTTGCTTTTAGTGCTTTTTATAAAGACTTTACAGATCCTATAGAATTAACTTTTTACGAGTCAGCACCGGATCAAATAACTCCTAAAAATCTTGGGGCTGCGAAAGTTTACGGGCTCGAATTTGAGTTTAGAAAATCATTAGGTTTTGTACTAGAAGGCTTAAAAGACCTAAAGTTTAACGTCAATGCGTCGTATATTAACTCAGAGCTCACTATGAACATAGACGAATATAATAGACGTGTTTTAGCGGCAAGAGATGGAGAGTCCATAAAAAAGACAAGAGACTTACAAGGGCAGTCGCCATACCTTATTAATTCAGGATTAAACTATAACAATTCTGATATAGGACTTCAAACAGGCCTATTTTTTAATGTACAAGGCAAAACGCTAGAAGTGGTAGGAACTGGAATTGTACCAGATGTATACACAAAGCCTTTTAGCAGTCTAAACTTTACATTTAATAAAAGTTTTGGTGAAGATAAAAAATCAACTATTGATTTTAAGGTCTCTAATATTCTTAACAGCAAAAGAGAGAGTGTTTATGAGTCCTACAAGACCACTGCTCAAACATTTTCTAGGTACCAACCGGGTACAGAGATATCTATAGGGTATTCTTATAAGTTTTAATTGAATTAGTCACTTGGTTAAAAACAAAAAAGCACCCAAATGGGTGCTTTTTTATTCTATATAACATAAAATTATTTCATGCTTATGGCAAGCTCTGATTTACGATTCCATTCATTTACACTAGTAATTTTTGAATCTACAAAATCAACTTCTTTTAAGGAATTTTCAGTCCAAAAAAACCATTTCCCTGTTTTAATTCCATTGCTATAATTACCTTGAGTTAATTTATCTCCTTTAAAATCATAACTCGTCCAAAGTCCTTCTAAGGCCCCGTTTTTGTTGAAAGCCCCTTCTTGCTGAACAGCTCCATTGTCATGAAAATAAGTGACAAGGGTTAGATCTCCTTTAGGTTCTAGTTTAGGTTCGTTTGAATTCTGAGCGTAAGCGGCTGTTCCAATAAAAACAAGCGCCATAAGTATATATTTTTTCATAATGAATTGTATTATGATATAAATTTACAAAAAATTTACTTAAAATATACAATTTATTTACATTAACTTAACATTGGAATACTTTCATCTGAAAACTAAAACAATTTTAAGGGTATGTTAACTAAAGATTAAAGATTGGGCTTTACGGAGCTATATGTTGAGGTTATATTAATAATTACTTAATAATAAGCTGACGTTTTAATCACACTAATTTGCAACATTTGCAATGTCTTAGACGACAATTAGTGTCATTATTATGTATTAGTTTTTGTCGACTTCAAAAATAATGACTTCTAATAAGCTGCCCTTGGCCAGGCAGCTTTTTTTAATTTTATCTTAACCTTAAGGAAACATTGAGTTGCCATTATTGTTAGTTATTTGTCCTCGACAAAAACTAATAAACTAATGAAAACTAAAATTTTATCTGTTGCACTAATTTTGTGTGCAATTAGCTTGGTTCAATCTCAAGAAGTAAATGCTCCAAAATTTGGAAAAGGACTCTTTAACTTGGTTGGTCAAGACAGTACATGGACCATGAAAGTGGGGCTAAGAGCACAACTCCTTGGCAGTTCAACTTGGGAAGAAAATAATGGGAATGAAACTAGTTTTCTAACCAGAAGAGCGCGGTTGAAATTTGATGGTTATGCCTATTCTCCTAAATTGAAATACAAAGTTGAATTGGGACTCTCTAACAGAGATCTTTCAGGAGCTTCGCAATACACAAGTAACGCTCCTAGATATATTTTAGACGCCGTGCTTCAGTGGAATTTTTATCAAAATTTTGAGCTTTGGTTTGGTCAAACAAAACTACCTGGAAACAGAGAGCGTGTCATTTCTTCTGGAAACTTGCAACAAGTAGACCGTTCGTTATTAAACAGTCGTTTTACAATCGATCGTGATTTTGGATTTCAGCTTAGACACCATTTTAACTTAACAAACACCTTTATTGTCAAAGAGATTTTTTCTTTAGCACAAGGAGAAGGTAGAAACATCACAACAGGAAACTTAGGCGGGCATCAATATACAGGTCGGATAGAGCTACTTCCTTTTGGCAATTTCGAAAGTAAGGGAGATTACAAGGGAAGTGATTTGAAACGAGAAAAAAAGCCAAAATTAGCAATCGGTTTTAGTTACGACCATAATAACAATGCGGTTAAGACCCGAAGCAACCAAGGGTCTTACATGACAATTGATAAGATTGAAGGGGCTACTGTTAATTTGAAAGACATTACTTATTTCGAAACCAATATCAATACTGTTTTTGTAGATGCAATGTTTAAGTATAATGGCGTTTCGTTAATGGCTGAATATTCGGACAGAACTGCGTCTGATGCATTCGCAAAAAATAGCGATGGATCTTTATCTGGCGACGAAGTTCAAGTAGGGAAAGGGCTGAATTTACAAATGGGGTATCTTTTTAATAATAACATCGAACTTTCTGGAAGGTATACTCATATTGAATTAGACAAGAATATTACAGGTAAAAATCCTGAAAGTCAATACACCCTAGGACTTTCAAAGTATATCGTTGGACACAAGCTAAAAGTTCAAACTGACATTAGCCATTTAAAAATTGCCGGAAGTAACAATAAATTAATGTATCGCCTTCAAGTCGATTTTCATTTTTAAAACATAACATTAACTTAACTTTACAAACAGAAAGTCTTAAGAGATTTGCTCTCAAACACAAACTAAATTATGGAGAATATTTATTTATATATGATTGTTGCTTTAGCCTTCTTGGCTATCGCTGACTTGGTTGTAGGGATTAGTAATGATGCTGTAAATTTTTTAAATTCTGCCATTGGTTCTAAAGCGATTTCTTTTAGAACAATTATGATTGTCGCCAGTGTAGGGGTTGCTATTGGGGCGATTTTTTCGAGTGGTATGATGGAAGTGGCCCGAAAGGGGATTTTTAACCCTGGTGAATTTATGTTTAGTGAGATCATGATTATTTTCATGGCCGTGATGATCACTGATATTTTACTTTTAGACATCTTTAACTCTTTAGGGATGCCTACCTCAACAACCGTTTCTATTGTGTTTGAGCTCTTAGGTGCAGCAGTAGCGATGGCTTTGATTAAAATTGCGGCAAATGGTGGTGATTTTAGTGAGGTTGTTAATTATATCAATACGTCAAAAGCCTCTCAAATTATTTTCGGGATTCTGCTTTCGGTCGTCGTCGCCTTTTCTATAGGGGCCATTGTACAATGGGTTTCCAGACTTTTACTGTCTTATGACTTTCAAAGAAAGGCAAATTGGGTGGGGGCTTTGTTTAGTGGCGTTGCACTAACGGCTATCACCTACTTTATATTCATGAAAGGTTTGAAAGGAACTTCGTACGCAAAGCAATCTTTTGATATTCTTGGTGGGGGAACCATGAAAGACTTCCTAGAAAACCAAGTATTTTATATTGTAGTAGTGAGTTCAATACTGTGGTCATTACTCTCTTATGCATTAATTGTTTTTGCAAAAACAAACATCTACAAGCTTATTATTATTGTAGGAACATTTGCCTTGGCACTGGCCTTTGCTGGGAATGATTTAGTTAACTTTATTGGGGTGCCTGTGGCAGCATTTAATGCCTACACAGAATGGTCAGCTTCTGGGCTTTCTGCAGCGGATTTCCCTATGGACGTATTGGCCTCTAAGGTTCCTACAAATAACTGGCTGTTATTTGGAGCAGGAATGGTTATGGTGGCCACTTTGTGGTTTTCAACAAAAGCCAAGAATGTAGTTAAAACCTCTTTAGATCTTTCAAGTCAAGGGGATACAAAAGAACGCTTTCAGCCAAATTTCTTATCGCGTGGATTTGTGCGATTTGCAATGGGAGCTTCAAAGGTATCTTCATTTATATTACCCACTTCATGGCAAAATAAAATTGAACAGCAATTTGAACAACCCGTTATAAAGCTAACAAATAACAAAGTGCATGAGTTACCTGCTTTTGACTTGGTTAGAGCCGCTGTGAACCTTATGGTAGCAGCCGTTTTAATATCAATTGCAACGTCTTACAAGCTACCCCTATCGACCACTTACGTAACTTTTATGGTGGCAATGGGAACTTCACTTGCAGACAGGGCTTGGGGGGCAGAAAGTGCCGTATACCGTGTTGCAGGGGTTATTAATGTGATTGGAGGTTGGTTCCTAACAGCACTTAGTGCCTTTAGTGCCGCTGCTTTGGTTGCTTATTTATTAAATCTGAATGTAGAAGTTATGTTTCCGATTCTTCTTCTAGCTGCTATTATATTACTTATAAGAAGTTCGATTGTTCACAGAAAAAAAACCAAGGAGATGGCTTCTGAAGACCGCTTGACAAAAACAGAAAGCAGTTCTGTTCAAGGCGTTATTACCGAAAGTGCAGCCAATATCGCTAATGTACTGAAGCGAGGTAAAAAGATCTATGCTGCGGCTTTTACTGGACTTTCACAACAAGATTTAGAAGCGCTCAAAAAGAATAAAAAACAAATCGTTAAACTCTCTGATGAAGTAGATGAGCTAAGGGATAACATCTTTTACTTTATAAAAAACCTAGACGAATCTAGTGTTGGCGCGAGTAACTTCTACATTCTTATTTTAGGCTATCTACAAGACATGACGCAGTCACTTACCTACATCACCAAAGTAAGTCATAAGCATGTTAACAATAATCACAAAAAACTAAAGTTCAATCAAATTAAAGAGCTTAGTCAAATCAATGACTCTATAGAGGCCTTGTTTTCGGATGCAATAGAAGCGTTTAATTCTCAATCTTTTGAGAAAATAAATTCTATTATTGAGCAAAAGAATGAGATTGCTGCCATTCTTAAATCTAATATAGAAACACAAGTGAAAAGAACACGTACTGAGGAATCAAGTCCTAAGAATACAACACTTTATTTTAGTCTGTTGTTAGAGACAAAAGATTTATTAAATGCGACAACGAGTTTGTTAGAAGAATACCACGTGGCCTATGATAGCAGTGTCAAGCCTGCAACACTTAGTGAAGACTCTGAATAACAGACGCTCTTCGCTCATTCTGTTGCATAAAAAAAGCACCTAATTTAAATTAGGTGCTTTTTTTATTAACTGATTTCTATTAAGAACCACACATGAGACAATCGTCTCCTTCTGCTTCTTTGGCCTGTTGAACCAAAGCTTTCATTTCCTCTGGGCTCATAGGCTCTACGTCTACGGCCGTTTCTTGAGAAAAAGTAGCGGCTGTGTTAGCTGCTTTTTCTTGTTGCTTTTCTAAAACAGCAGTTTCTGTTACTACATCGGCAACCTCTACAGATGCTGGCTCTGGTGCTTCTTTCTTCTTATTATCTAAGGTGAATTTAATGGCATCAACCGCACTTTTTGTTCTTAGGTAGTACATTCCTGTTTTTAATCCACTCTTCCATGCATAGAAATGCATAGACGTTAATTTTGCCATCGTAGCTCCTTCCATGAACAGGTTTAAAGATTGTGACTGATCTATAAAATACCCTCGCTGACGAGACATATCTATAATATCCTTCATACTCAATTCCCAAACTGTTTTGTACAATTCTTTAATGTCTTGAGGAATTGCCTCTACATGTTGAATAGACCCATTCGCACGCATGATATCTTGCTTCAAGCCTTCATTCCAAAGCCCTAGTTCAACTAAATCTTCTAATAAATGCTTATTCACAACAATAAACTCACCTGACAATACACGACGGGTATAGATGTTGGAAGTATAGGGCTCAAAACATTCATTATTTCCAAGAATCTGAGACGTACTAGCGGTTGGCATTGGCGCCACTAAAAGTGAATTTCTAACGCCGTTTTTGAGGACTTCTTTACGAAGTTGTCCCCAATCCCAGAGGCCACTCAGTTCCTCGTCTTTAAGTCCCCATAAATTGTGTTGAAATTTTCCTTCACTTATTGGAGACCCTTCATAACTTTGATACGGTCCATCTTCTGTGGCTTCTTCCATAGAAGAAGTTACAGCTGCAAAGTAAATGGTTTCAAAAATATCTTGGTTCAATTGTTTCGCTTCGTCACTAGTAAAAGGAAGTCTTAATGCTATAAATGCATCTGCTAAGCCTTGGACTCCTATCCCTATAGGGCGGTGTCTCATATTTGAGTTTTCAGCTTCAATTACAGGATAGTAATTTCGGTCAATCACTCTGTTTAAGTTTCGGGTTACACGTTTTGTGATTTTATACAACTCTTGATGATCAAACGCGCCATCTTTAATAAACATTGGCAATGCAATGGATGCTAGGTTACAAACAGCGACTTCATCAGGTGATGTATACTCAATAATTTCTGTACATAAATTAGAGGAACGAATGGTTCCTAAGTTTTGCTGATTAGATTTACGGTTAGCAGCATCTTTGTAAAGCATATATGGAGTTCCTGTCTCAATTTGAGACTCTGTTATTTTTTCCCATAATTCTCTTGCTTTGATGGTTTTTCGGCCTTTCCCTCTTGCTTCATAATCTAAGTAAAGGGCTTCAAACTCTTCACTGTGCGTATCTGGAAGGCCTGGGCACTCGTTTGGGCACATTAAGGTCCATTCAGCATCTTCCTGAACTCGTTTCATAAACAAATCTGGAATCCACATGGCATAAAATAAATCCCGTGCACGCATTTCTTCTTTTCCGTGATTTTTCTTTAAGTCAAGAAAATCAAAAATATCAGCATGCCATGGTTCTAGATAAATTGCAAAACTTCCTTTACGTTTTCCTCCCCCTTGGTCCACATAACGAGCCGTGTCATTAAATACACGGAGCATTGGAACAATCCCATTACTTGTACCGTTAGTTCCTGCGATATAGCTTCCGGTCGCTCTGATATTATGCATTGCTAAGCCGATTCCACCTGCAGACTGTGAGATTTTAGCTGTTTGTTTTAAGGTGTCATAAATTCCATCAATACTATCGTCTTTGGCTGTTAATAAAAAACAAGACGACATTTGTGGTTTTGGTGTACCTGCATTAAACAATGTAGGAGTTGCATGCGTAAAATACTTTTTGGACATGAGTTCATAAGTCTCAATAGCAGCATCTAAATCATTTAAATGAATCCCAATAGAGACCCGCATTAACATATGCTGGGGTCGTTCGGCTATAATTCCATTTAGCTTTAAAAGGTAAGAGCGCTCTAAGGTTTTAAATCCGAAATAGTCATAACCAAAATCTCTATTATAAATAATAGTAGAGTCCAATTTATCTTTATTTTCCGCTATTACATTATAAACCTCATCAGAAAGTAAAGGAGCGTCTTTTCCTGTTCTTGGATTTACGTATGTATATAAGTCGTGCATGACTTCGCTAAAAGTCTTTTTGGTGTTTTTGTGTAGGTTAGAGACTGATATACGTGCAGCAAGGCGAGCGTAATCGGGGTGAGCAGTCGTCATCGTTGCTGCTACCTCAGCAGCCAAGTTGTCTAATTCGCTGGTTGTGACGCCGTCATACAGCCCTTCAATAACACGCATGGCAACCTTTAAAGGGTCCACCAATTCATTTAAACCATAACAGAGTTTCTTAACCCTTGCCGTGATTTTATCAAACATGATTTCTTCTTTTCTGCCATCTCTTTTTAGTACGTACATTTTTTTAGTCTTTTTTACTTTTTTGATGCTGCTACAAAAAAGCGGTTAGTTAGTTAGCCTAGTGATATTTGAGTTTCCCCAAATGCTTGGTTATTATAGTGTTTTGACCCGTTAGTTAGGAGGTCAAAGTTTGTTTGTAAGCGATTTTAAGTATGCTTTGGTTCTTATCCTAGTGGGTAATTCCTAGAACTCAGAATCGAAACTATATTTATTGGTATCCTCTTCTTCTTTGTTTAGAACTCCTGCTTTTTGATATTCAGAAACTCTTTTTTCAAAGAAATTTGTCTTTCCCTGAAGTGATATCATATCCATAAAATCAAATGGATTTGCTGTGTTATATTCTTTTTCGCAATCTAGTTCTTGTAACAAACGGTCCGTTACAAACTCTAAGTATTGAGACATCAATTTTGAATTCATCCCAATCAAACTGGCTGGTAAAGATTCTGTAATAAATTCTCTTTCTATAGTTAAAGCGTCAATTAATATTTCTCTAATTCGTTCTTTAGGAACTTTATTTATGAGGTGTTTGTTGTGCAAGTGAACAGCAAAGTCAGCATGTACCCCTTCGTCTCTTGAAATTAATTCATTTGAAAACGTTAGCCCAGGCATTAAACCTCTTTTTTTCAACCAAAATATTGAACAAAAGGCACCAGAAAAGAAAATCCCTTCTACAGCTGCAAAAGCAATAAGACGTTCCGCAAAACTTGGAGAATCAATCCACTTTAGAGCCCAGTCTGCTTTTTTCTTAATGGCCGGGAAGTTTTCAATTGCATTAAAAAGCTTGTCTTTCTCTACCTCATTCTTCACGTAAGTATCTATTAAAAGTGAATACGTTTCACTGTGAATATTTTCCATCATGATTTGAAATCCGTAGAAAAATTTAGCTTCACTGTATTGAACCTCATTGACGAAGTTTTCTGCTAAATTTTCGTTTACAATTCCATCACTGGCGGCGAAAAAGGCAAGGATATGCTTTATAAAATAACGCTCATCATCATTTAGTTTGGTGGACCAGTCTGTTAAATCTTGATGTAGATCAATTTCTTCTGCTGTCCAAAAACTAGCTTCTGATTTTTTATACCATTCCCAAATATCGTGATGTTGAATGGGGAAAATAACGAATCTATCTTTGTTTGGCTGTAAAATTGGTTCTACTTGTGACATCTATTTTTTTGAATTAAAATTTTGGTATAAACTATTGCGCGGTTGAGCAGTTAACAAAGGTTGAAAATACTTGCCTTAAATGAAAGTCATTTTTATAAACATTGACTGTAAGTTTTTAACAACGAGTAAGTTTTTTCCTACATAAATAAATTAGAGAGAAAGGTCTAAATATCTATAAGTGAGCCCTTTAAAAAACCGCTCTCTCTTAGGATTAAACATCTCGAATTTATTTATTCTTCATCAAATTAATAAAAACTCTAAGAATTTTGACTACGTCTGTGGAAGAAAGTGTATGCCCTTCTAGGATCTTAATAAAGAGAGGTTATTGTAGTGTTTGGGCTACTTTTTCAAGTTCAGCGTACCAATCGGCTCCAAACTTTCTAATTAAGGCTTCTTTTACAAATTTATATACAGGAACCTGAAGTTCTTTTCCTAACGTACAAGCATCATCACAAATGTGCCAGTGATTATAGTTAACAGCAGAAAACTCACTATAATCTTTGACGCGGACGGGGTATAAGTGGCAGGAAACCGGTTTTTTCCAGGTTACATCTCCTTGGTTGTACGCTTCTTCAATAGCACATAGAGCTGTTTGCTTTTCATCAAAAATCACATATGCACAGTCTGCGCCGTTAATCAAAGGCGTTTCGAGTTCTCCATCTTCAGCTACAACGTGTGTACCTTGAGCTTCAATTGCTGCAATACCTTCCTTACGCAGGTAGGGCTTAATAACAGGGTAAATATCTTTCAAGATGTCCGCTTCTGAAGCTTCAAGGGGGGCGCCAGAGTCACCATCTACACAACAAGCTCCCTTGCATGCGCTAAGATTACAAATAAAATCTTTCTCAATAATATCTTCTGAGACTAAAGTTTTTCCTAATTGAAACATGCTTCAAATATACTATTAATTGTAAACATTTATAGCGGAAATAATCACTCAAAATAAACTTGCAAATATAATTATTTATTAGACCTTTGTAGAAATATAATATTTAATTATGGGTTTCGATTTTAAAGAGATTTTAACTACATTTATGGTGCTTTTTGCTGTGATTGATATTGTTGGAAACATTCCAATCATAATTGATCTTCGAAAAAAGGCAGGGCATATTCAAAGTGGAAAAGCTTCAATTATTGCGGGAGTTATCATGATAGTGTTTTTGTTTTTGGGAGAAAGTATTTTAACTCTTATCGGAATTGATGTTCATTCTTTTGCAGTCGCGGGTGCATTTATTTTATTTTTTATTGCCCTAGAAATGATTCTTGGAATTACACTCTATAAGCAAGAAGAAGGCACTAACATGAATGCCTCTGTTTTTCCTTTAGCGTTCCCTTTAATTGCTGGGCCTGGAAGTCTCACCACACTATTGTCTTTAAAGTCTGAATTTAACACAGAAAATATCATCATTGCTGTGATCGTAAACGTACTTGTAATTTTTCTAGTTCTCAAAACTTCCTCTAGAATTGAACGTGTGATTGGTCAGAACGGAATAGATATTGTTCGAAAAGTATTCGGCGTTGTTTTACTGGCAATCGCTGTCAAACTATTTACCTCTAACATTAAATTTTTATTATAAGTATGCGACTATTGACTTATTTATTATCTGTGTTAGCCATTGCTATTATTATTTTTAATCTCTCAAAAATAAACACTTCTGCACCCTTTGAAAACGAAAGCTATACCGCTATTATTACCGCGTTGGCTGGGGGTTGTGCAATTCTTATACTAACGATACTTAGGGTTGTTAAAAAAATAGATCGAACCGTAAAAGAAAAATCTTAATCTAAAATTTTTAACGAATCTAATTCGATTACTTTATTCAAAATTGGATCAATTTCGAGCAGTACTTTAGCAGCGGCAGTATCTCCAAAGAGTTGCTTTGTGAATGCTGATTTTAAAAGCACTTTTAAGGGCGCTTCAAATGACACAGCTTTAGTGACTTCAATGTCTGTAGAACCTCTCAAATAGTTAATGAATTGTTGATAAATCGAATCTGTTATTTCAAACTCCTTTAAAAACTGAGATTCGGGGACCGCTGAGTAACGCCCACGATGTTTGTCTAATTGTTCAAAAATAAAAAAGTCTAAAACCCCGGTTCCTTTTAGAAACTCAAAAAGAGTGCTATTAAAAACTGGATCATAGGGCGAATAAATATCTGGAATTATACCCCCGCCTCCGTAGACAATCTTTCCTTTTGGCGTTATAAACTCAAGGCTATCTTGAATATGTTCAGGTTCTGTCTGGTCTGTATTTCTATTTTCCAATCGCTTATAGTACGAGTTATAATAGGCCTCTGACCCACCAACATATGAGCGTTGTATAGAGCGGCCTGTTGGAGTGTAATATCTTGCCGTGGTAAGTCTAATTGCACTACCATCCCCCAAGCCCATTTCTCGTTGAACTAATCCTTTTCCAAATGAGCGCCGACCAATAATAGTTCCTTTATCATTGTCTTGAAGTGCTCCTGCTATAATTTCACTTGCAGAAGCTGAATTTTCATTAATTAACACATAAACCTCCGCGTTTTCAAAACGACCTTTTTGAGTGGTATAGCTTTCAATAACTTGGTCAGACTTGTTTTTTGTAAATAGAATCAGCTTCCCTGCTTCTAAAAACTCATCTGCAATTTGTTCGGCGATTTGCAAAAACCCGCCAGGATTGTCGCGCAAATCTAAGACTAGATTTATAGCACCTTTTGAAAGCAAGGACTCAATTCCTTTTTCAAACTCCAAAAAAGTGCTTTCAGCAAAACGATTAACTTTGATATAGCCAAGGGTTGGAGTCATCATAAAAAAAGCGTCTACACTTTTAATGGGAACTTCAGAACGAATGACCTCAAAGGCTAGCAAGCTATCTGTATTTGCGCGCTTAATTTGCAATCTAACCTTTGAGTTTTTGGGTCCTCTTAATTTTTGAATCACTTCTCCCTGACCCCAAAGAGGGCCATGGATTGTGTCGTTATCTGCCATCAAAATTCGATCACCTGCCTTGATACCAGCACGAAAACTTGGCCCCCCCTTAATGGCGCGGATGACAGAAATCGTGTCTTTATAATCATAAAAATAAACCCCTATTCCTATGAAACCACCCTTCATGTTTTCGTTTACAGAGGCGACATCCTGTTTTGAAATATATGTAGAGTGCGGATCTAAGTTTTGTAAAATATCATCAATAACTCCTTCTACTATACTGTCAGTATTAACCGCATCCACATAGTCATTATTTAGATAATCAATAAGACGGTTTAATTTTAATTTACTGCTGTTTTGAGAATTGGTATAAAACGCTGTGGAATTAGCACTTAATTTGGTGCCTATATAAATCCCGGCAGCCAATAATACCGCCATGAAAAATGGGCTGTTTTTGGGGTTTAGTGAAGCCAAACTAAAGCGTTATTAATTCAACTTGAATGCCTGCTTTTTCTAAGAACTCAACCCCTGATAAATCTTTGTAGGCTGCGCTATAAACTACCCTAGTAATTCCTGCTTGGTGTATTAATTTACTACAACTTTGGCAGGGAGATAAGGTGATGTAAAGGGTGGCCCCTTGACAGGATTGAGTTGAGGCAGCAACCTTTAATATGGCATTGGCTTCTGCATGAAGAACATACCACTTTGTATAGCCTTCATCATCTTCACAAAAGTTTTCAAAACCTGTTGGAGTTCCATTGTATCCATCTGATATAATCATTCGATCTTTAACAATAATAGCCCCAACTTGTTTGCGCTTGCAATACGATAACTTGCCCCATTCTGAAGCCATTCGTAGATAGGCTTGGTCGTACTTGAGTTGCTTTTGTGTCGTCATAATTAATAATAGGATTTAATCGCAGTAACGAATATATAAGCTAGAATTTTTAAATACAACTAATGCTTAATAAAAAAGTGAGCTGTTAAGTACTAATGGAAGCATTAGGCCTATAACAACTGCCGAAAGAACCATCACCCAGTCACGAATAGAGAATCTAAAAATTGTTTGCCCTAGGAAGCCAAAAAACAACACACAAAAAACAATTACAAACTGCCCCAGTTCAAGTCCTAGACCAAACTCTATGACAGACAATAATGTACTCTCATCGGAGCGCACTACAGACCCAAAAGCATTAGCAAATCCTAGGCCGTGAATGAGACCAAAAAATAAAACCATACAAATTATAATGATAGGATTGGAATGCTTAGATTTTTTTCCTGCTGTGAATACGTTGTACAAGGCCATAATAATAATCGTGAACGGAATCAGCCATTCTACTACATTCACTTTTAGGTTTATTATGTCATAAACCCCCAAAAGCAAACTAAGGGTGTGGCCTAAGGTGAAAAAAGAGACAAGCAACAATAATCGTTTCCAGTCTTTAAAGACATAAGGAACCGTCAGAACTACCAAAAATAATATATGATCATAGCTGCTAAAGCTCACGATGTGGTAAAGTCCAAGTTCTAAAAATTTTAAAAAGCTTTCTATCATTTTTATGTATTATTTATTTCAAAGTTAGTGAAATTATTTAGGCAGTTATTTATAATTTGGAAGGGATAGTGCTTTAAAAGCTTCTAATCCACATTCTAAAAAAACTTTATAATCTTGCTCATCAGGAGTATACCCAACCGGAGGATTTAATAGCGTTTTCCCATCTGGACCTAATAGTACATAATAGGGCTGAGAGTTCGATTGAAAAAACTGGGTTTGAAAATGCGCCCATTTGTGTCCGTAGTTTTCCAAAACACGTGTACCCCCTCCAAGGCGATTTACCGTTAGTTTTTGAGCCTCAGGCAGCTCTTTTTTATCGTCTACATAAAGAGAGATTAATACATAGTCATTTGTAAAATATGATTTGATGGATGTTTTAGGCCAAACATGTTCTTCCATTTTTCGACAATTCACACAAGCATAGCCAGTAAAATCGAGTAAAATAGGCTTATTGACCTTTTGTGCATACGCAACTCCTTCCTTTAAGTCCTTGAAGCAGTCAAAATTATTTGGGCAATCATTGGGGTACAAAAAGCTATAGCCTACTGGGGGAGCAAGCCCACTCAACAAAGTTAATGGGGTAAAGGTCTGGGTCTCCTTGTTTACTCTAAATCCAGAGGCTAAATATATTACAAACGCTAGAACAAGCACTCCGGAGCTAATTCTGAAAAATGATATTTTTTTTAGGGGAGAATCATGTGGGAATTTTAACTTCCCAAAAACATAAAGGGCCAGGCCTGCAAAGACTAAGATCCAAATCCCTAAAAAGACTTCAATTGTGAGTAAACCCCAGTGTTTTACTAAATCTGCATTTGAAAGAAATTTAAAAGCAAGAGCCAGTTCAAGAAACCCTAAAACAACTTTGGTTGTGTTTAGCCAACCTCCTGATTTTGGAAGTGCTTTAAGCATATTTGGAAACATAGCAAACAATGCAAAAGGTAGACCAAGAGCCACCCCAAAACCACCCATACCAGCTGTGAGTTGCCATGCGCCTCCTTCAGCAGATAGAGAGCCGGCTAATAGCGATCCTAAAATAGGACCCGTGCACGAAAAAGAAACGATTGACAAGGTAAGGGCCATAAAAAAGATCCCCAGAACCCCTCCAATTCCTTCTCCTCTAGTCGTAGAGTTTGTCCATTTAGAAGGCAAGGTAAGTTCATAGTATCCAAAAAATGAAAAGGCAAAGAATATAAATATGACAAAGAAAAAAACATTTAGCCAAACATTTGTGGAGATTTCATTTAGTATATCTGGGTTAACAGAATCTAATAAATGAAAAGGAATGCTTAAAACTAGATAAACTAATACGATAAAAAAACCATAGAGGATGGCTTTTGAAATGCCACTTTTGTCATTGCCTCCACCGCTTTTTTTTGTGAAAAAGCTAACTGTTAGGGGAATCATTGGAAATACACAAGGCGTTAGTAAGGCTAAAAGTCCCCCTAGAAAACCCAACCAAAAAATTCGCCAAAGAGAGTTGTTAGAGGATTGTATGTTCTGAGACAAAGAAGTCGTTTGAACACTGCAGCTATTGGCTGCTTTTTGAATTGTGTTTTGCTTCATTCCGTATAAAGCAACATTGGCATTTCCTGAAACTAGTAACTCCGAAATAGAGGTCGCTCCTACAATTGAGAACCCTTTGCCAGCCGTATATTTAAAAGTAAAGGGGTTATCGGGCTTGTAAATACACTTACTGTCGTCACAAGTCATGTAATCAATATTTCCATTTAGCTTGAAGGCCGAGGACTTGACGCGAACTCTTTGTTTAAAAACAGCGGTTTCATAATACTTGGAAACCACCATTTCAAATACTGGATCTAATTGCGTGACTTTATTAGAGTCTGATTCTACTACATTTTTAACTAATTCAAATGCGTCAGATTGCTCAAATGAGAAGATCGTTGGCAAAGGACCTCCTTCTTCAACAAATTGAGAATAAAGCGACCAATGAGAATCAATTTTGGCTACAAAAACAAGCTCATATTCCGTTTCTGAAATCTTTTCAGAACCAAATTCCCATTTCACAGGGTTTAGAATTTGTGAAAAGCTAGAAAAGCTTATAAAAAACAGTAAAAACGTTGTTAATTTTTTCATTTATATATTAATATTATCTGCCGCAAATTAATGAAAATTTAGATTGCATCAATAAAAGTAAATGTTAATGTTAATGAGTGTCGACAAAACAAAAAACCCACCTAAAATTAGGTGGGTTTTAAAAAGTTTAAAAAGATTGCCTATTATTCTTTTGGCAAACTTCTGGCATATTGAGTTACTCTAGAAATTTTGCCGTCTTTGTTAAAATAGAACCACTCTACAAGTTCTTTTTCCCAAACAGTACCATCAGTAAGAACTCTTCTCTCTCTTGAAAAAACAGTGACTCCAGATTCGGTGTCGGTATTTTGAATTTTTAATGGAACAATTGAATACACTTCCCAAGCCTGCTCTTTAAAGCTATTAAAAATGCTTACCCACAACTCTTCGCTTAAAATCATTTTATTTCCTTCAGAGTCTAAGAACTCAGCGTCTACAGCAAATGCTTCACTACAGGCCGCAGCGTCTTTTTTGTTATAGTCTGCAACTAATTTCTCAATAGCTTCTACTTCGCCTCTGTTTGAAAAAACTAAAGGTCTTCCCGAATATTCTGAAGTACCTTTTCCAATAAATTTTCCGCCATAATTTAATCCAAAATTACTTTCTTTCAAGCGGTTCGACCATTGTGCAAATGCGGTTACTTTATTTTTTTTATCAACCGTGAAAATTTCCATTAAGTTTAGGTTTTCTTTAGATCCGTCTTTGAAATTTCTATCTTCTGTAGACCAAGCCAATACCATGGTGTTTTCAGACCCTTCCATTTTTACTGGAATAACCATATAAGGTTTCATAGTAATGGTTTCCATTGAACCTAACCATTCAGCCCAATTAAGAGACTGGGATGAAAACTTTTCTGTATAGTTTGTCAAAAGGGCCTCGGAATCTTTGGAGCTATAGTCATTTGCTATTTTAAGCACTGTAGCAACAGATTCGTCACTTCCAATAGTAAAAGACTTACCGTTATTATCTCCTTCTCCTAGAAAACTGCCTGCAGACTGAGCAGTGACAACTAAGCAACTACAAAGTGTTAATGTGTGAATTAGTTTTTTCATGTTCGTTTTATTAAATTGGTTTATAAATACTTGCAAACTGCAATTTAATAAAAAGAAGTGAACCTATAGTATTATGCGGATAAAATTTGATCTCTGTACTGGACGTATGCAGATTGTGTTGTTTTAACGAATTGCGCTGAGCTGACCCCTTGAATATCTTTAAAAAATTGCATCCCTAAGGGCCCAAAGCCTTTTTTTAGGTTTCGATTGCTCCAACACATCATTTCAAACATAATTGGATACATGTCAATTCCTTTATTTGTGAGATAATAGATTTTTGTTTTGTTGTCGTTAGGTAATTTGGTCACTTCCAGTAGTCCATGATTGGTCAAAAGCTCCAATCTATTAGCTAAAATATTTGAAGCGATTTTTTCAGAAGATTTCATAAACTCTGTGAATGTTTTTTTACCTAAAAACAAATCTCTAACGATAATAAGAGACCATTTATCTCCTATAATGTCCAAGATGTTAACCAACGGGCAATGCGATCTATTTGTTTTCATCAAAAAATCTTATTAATATTTTCTCAAAAATATTGTCTTTATTTAAACTTACAAGATATTTAACAAATAATTTGGCAGAAAAAAGGTGGGAAAGCCCTGCTTATTCAACATAACTAACTAAATACCATAATGTAAGCGCTAGCATTCTTTTCCAAGCACAGTCGCTAATCACCGCCCATTTCGTAGCTGGAAGCCCCTTTACTAATGATTTAAATTTGTCACTTTTTTATCAAATATTTATAGCTCTTCAAATATTATTAATAGCTTACAAATACAACCAATAATTTTTGTAAAAAAATAATGAAAAGACCGAATAAATCTTAGACAAATACACTTAAAGTTTAATTAAATGTAAAAATTGAGCTTTAATTTCAATACAAAGCTGCTGGAAGTGGCTGTTTTTTTAATTTTACTTAAATTCACAGCATGAAAAAGATTACTATCCTAATTCACTGTAAAGATCAGCCGGGGATTATTGCCGCTGTCACGAATTTTATTGCTTCAAAAAATGGTAACATCGTCTATATTGATCAACATGTAGACCAAGAACAGCAGGTGTTTTTTATGCGTTTAGAGGGCGAGTTTGAAGAAGGGTCTTACAATAGCTCGGACTTTAAGTCTGAATTCGAAAAAACCCTAGCCTCCAATTTTAAAATGAATTGGGAGTTATATACAGCGGCCTACAGGCCTAAAATGGCCTTGTTTGTCTCTAAATATGACCATTGTTTGTATGATATCTTAGGACGGTACAAATCTGGAGAATTGACTTTGGATATTCCCTTGATTGTGAGCAATCATTTAGATCTAAAACCTATAGCTGATAGTTTTGATGTTCCTTTTTATCATATTCCTGTGAGCAAAGCTACCGCTGCGGAAGCAGAAACAAAACACTTGGCATTATTAGCTGAACACCAGGTTGATTTTGTTGTCTTAGCTCGCTATATGCAAATCATCCCCGAAGGGATTATAAAAAAATATTCTCATAAAATAATAAACATACATCACTCCTTTCTTCCAGCATTTGTAGGGGCAAAACCCTATCATTCTGCTTACAAGCGAGGCGTTAAGATCATTGGAGCCACTTCACATTATGTAACGGCCGAACTAGATGCGGGACCTATTATAGAACAAGATGTCACTCGGGTATCACACACACATTCTATTACTGATTTGGTTTCAAAAGGGCGCGATTTAGAAAAAATAGTCCTTTCAACAGGGATCAAATTACATCTCGACCGTAAAGTGATGGTTTACAATAATAAAACAGTTATCTTTTCTTAAAAGATTTTATTTACAACAAATACCATGGAACAAAATACATCCCCTACAATTCAAGTCACTGCCTCAGGAAAAGTGGTGGTTACAAATGCCAAAGACATTGTTTTACTAGATAGTGATGGAAACCCCATCGCTAAACGAAATAGATTTACACTTTGTAACTGTGGTAAAACCCTAGACAGGCCATTTTGTGACGGCGCACACAAGCAATAAACTTACTTGAAAACTCATAAAAAAGCCTTCACAATAAATTTGTGAAGGCTTTTTTATGAGCTCTATTAATATTTAATAACTAGTTTCTAGTTAGGGTAGTTGCGAACTCCCCTTCTATGGTAACATCAACGTTATTGATGTCAATAAAAGTATAGCCTAAAATTAGATTGTCAGACGCACTGTCGTTGTAGAATATTGTGATTTCCGTTGAAGTAGACATCCATGTAATAGCTTCATTAGAAGAATCACTCGGCCACACTAACTCCTCAACACCTAGACTGTCGTCATAAAAGTCAATATTAATTTGACCTTGAGAGCCATCATCTTCTGTCAAAACCCCACTCCAGCTTCCTACTAGGTCACTATTTAACCTGTGCGCGATATTTACATCCCCCTCTTCATCTGTAATTTGAAGGGTGTCGTCGGATATAAAGGTGTAGTTTAATACTGAGTTTTCTGTGTCAATCTCATAATCTAAAGTGAGTACACTAGCCGCTGTAGACCAAGTTAGATCTGAATAAATTAACTCTCCTGAAAGGGGGAACAAAACTCTTCGACTTCCTGTTCCATCTGCGTTCAAAACTAGTGAATTAACCCCTTCGTCGCCATCATCTGAATCTTGCAAAACAGCTACCCATGTTCCAATTAAGCTATAGGTTGTTTCGTCTACACAACTACCATCATCAGTATTTGCATTAGCATCGTAATTAAAAGAGCTTGGGTCTGTACAGCCTAATAATACAGGAATACAACTCCCATCGTCTGTATTGGCATTAGCATCGTAATTAAAAGAGCTTGGGTCTGTACAGCCTAAAATATTTGGAGAATTATCATCATCACTGTTACAAGCAAAAGCCAAAAAGGCAAAAACAAAAATTAATTTTTTCATAATCTATAAAGTTTTAATGGTTAGTTATTAATAAAATGTATAAGGAAATAATTGGATTACTGGCCTAAAAGAATGTGTAAAAAACCATTTACGGAACGCTGTGAAGGTCTTTTAAATGAGTTGAATTTCTTTAGTTACTTGATCTCATCAGCTGCAAGGACCCGTTCAGTTACATAAAACATTTGAACTTTCCCATTTGAGATAAGGGCATCATGAACTTGACCTAACTTTACTTCTTTACCATCAACTGTTAATGTCAACTCATGTCCAGAAGTTACATATTGGCGTAATTCGCCTTTTTTATTGGTGAATTCGTTTTCAATTAAGTAACCCGTTTTCCACTTTGGATCTGCATCTGCAAACCAGTTAGTTAAAAACGCTATATGAGCTTCAGTGCCTTCAATAACCTGACCGTTTGGTGCATATGCTTTAAAGCCCTCCTCAGCATTTAAACTTTTAATTGTTTCTAAGTCACGTTCGTTATGAGCTTTAATGTAGGTTTGCCAAATCACTAAATTTGACATGTCACCAGTGTATAATGGCGTTTGAGATCCGTCATCTTCTATTTCATAGCCAATAGCCTTAGGGGTATTAACCTCTAACTTAGTTGCTGTATTGCATGAAATTAATACCGCCGTCATTAGTATCGTAAAAATTGATTTTTTCATAATGTTAATTGGTATTATTTATTGGTTAAATTATTATTGATTGTAAACACGTGTTTTGGTTGTTTTATGCAATTTAAGCATAAATTATATAAAATCTTAAAAAAATTATTTTTTTAGACGGTTTTTGTACTCATACGCAGATCAATTTGGAGACAAAAACCTCTAGGTTTCCGGAAAACACTTCTGCATTTTGAGGTCAAAGACATTGTTATTATAAAATCAACCCCTTAATTATTTTACCAAAAGGGGATGTCATCTAAATTCCATCTGTATCCAAAGTTTAAAATTCCTCTTGAAAAACTATCGGAAGGATTCATCGGATTATATTCAAGGGACACGATCCAATAACCATTTTCATCGACAAAAAAACTGGATTGTCCATAAATATTAAATGGGAAAGGCCTTATACCAACTACAACTTTAGTGTTATTAAATTTCTTACCTATACCTAATTTAGCCGTTACAAGGGTTGGTAATGCAAAACCAACTTCGAATTCAAAAATTAGATTATTTTCATTTGTGTAAGATTCACCCCAAAGAACTGAGGTTCCTGGAAAAGGATAATCCATACCATCGAGGAAAGCCACCCCAAAATTCCATTCCACAAAAGATTCATTAAGCACACTATTGGTGGCTTCCTGTGCAGAAGTGGTTCCTATTAAAAAAAAGGAAAGACTAAGTAATAGAATTAGTTTTTTCATAATTACTTTGATTGTAATTCAAATATATGAAATATATACTGACCCTAATTAGGGTTTTCTTTAGCTGTTTAAACCTTACATTTTTTTATGAGATGAAAACTACGTATGAAAATTTCAATAAAAGCATTTATAATAGTAGAGTCGAAGGAATACAAGGTGTCTTTACTTTAAGTTGTTCTTGAAATTAGTATATTTATGGTATGACCCGTTTAAACTAACCACTATGATTCCAGAAAAAATTGCATTTATTTTAATTTTAGCTTTCTTTTTAATTGTCTTTATTCAAAGTGGGGCTGACAAGATCATGGATTATAAAGGTAACTTAAGCTTTTTGAACAGTTTATTAGAGGGTGTTTTTTCACGACCCCTAATTGCCCTTTCTTTAATTTCAGTTACTGTTTTGGAATTAACTTCTGGCATACTATGTCTAGTCGGAATTGCTGAAGCTATTTTTAACGCCTCTTGTTTTATTGGACTACTGGGGCTAACTGTAGGATCTATAGCGCTACTAATTCTTTTATTTGGTCAGCGCATTTCTAAAAACTACGATGGCGCAAAGACAATCACTATTTATTTTATTTTAGCAATGATGGGTATTTTATTAGCTTAATCTCTTTACGTGGTTTAGAAATAGCTGAACTGAAAGAATAAGATATGCCTATGGTTTAGGTTTAGTTGCTGTATTAATGCGTCCACGTAATTACGACGCTAGTTAACTTAAGAAGAGTAAATAAGCAGCCAAAGAACTCATATCCATTCCAGAAATTTGAGCTATGACATAATTACCTCTAGTTAATTGGTCCCCTTTAATTACATAAATTATATTCCCTTGAGAGTATACTCTATTATTTTGAATAGAGGCTATAACACCTCCACTACAATTATAAAGGCTATTACCCCTTACATATCCAACACAGTTTTGATAGGAATCACTAAACATTCCCTGATTGTAATATCCGACTGTCTGCCCCATACCGTTAGAAACTTGGCCTGAATTAAAGGAAGCCATTTGTCCATTAGAAAGAATGATGGTGCCTTTCGTGTATCTAGGGTTTGATTTTGGAGAGTTTTGATTATAACGATGATTAGTTCCATTTTTTCTCATTTGCATTTGCTGCTGAGATTGGTTAAGTTTTTTTATGGCCTGCTGTTGGGATTCGCCTTTGGAGTAATATTTATTTTTATATCTTTTAATGATTTCGCCCTTGTAATCAACCCATTGTTGGTTACTGCCCCCCTTTTTTCTAAATTCTTTGTATGCTTCAGTTTCAATATTAACAAATGCATTTTGTGAATAACTACAAAATGGAGAACAAGCGAAGATTAAAAAAGCGGAGAGTAAGAGTAGTTTTTTCATAATAAGTTAGTTAACTCAAATATAATAAATACAAAACTAAACCAATACGTGGTTTGGAACTCCCTGAATTATTTCATAGGTGCTTTGAAGACGTAAAATTTAGTAATAGAGTGTGCCTGTATTTAGTCGACGCGACTCCAAGTTTGTAAGATGTCTCCGTCCTCAAAAGGCGTCTGCATTTCATCCATTCCGTTAAAAGTCACTGGAAAATCATCTCCTCCAATTTCGTATGAGTCAGAGCCATTATAAACCCAGTTGTCAGGACCATAAACCTCTAGTTCGGAACATAAACTACCATCCTGTTGGGAACACTCCCAAACGCTCTTAGTAGCTGTAGTTTCTGTGAATACGAATTGGTCGGGTTGTCCAGCATCCCCTTCCTCAAAACAGCCTCTACACTGCCCTTCTGGCCAGGTTCCATTCCCTACCCATTCTTCATTTACCAACACCCAAGTTCCAATAATTTGGTCACTTGTATTGTTTTGATTATTGTTGGAGTCATTGGAATCGTTTGAATCTCCATCCCCTCCGCTACAAGCAAAAAGGGTGAATGCAAAAGTTAATAAAAGTAAATTCTTCATAATTAAATTGATTTATATTTCAAATATAAGAAATATTAGTTTAACCTACCTTAAAGGGCTTGAAATAGCTGAATTGAAAGAAGAAGATATGCCTATGGTTTAGTTCTAAATACAATGGTCGACTTCGGGGTGGTTTTTAGTGTTTTTATAGTTAGCATCAAAAACACAATTTTCTTTCAATTTAAATATAGTTCCATCAGAATATTTAATTTCCACATTGCCATCAATAAACTTGATTTGAGAAATATTTTTTAAAGCATATTTTTTCATACCCCCAATAATACTAAGACAAAACCAATAACGGCTACGCAAGCTACTACTAAAAGTGTACCTGCGATTAATCCAGAAGATTTTAAGAATGAAAACTTTCTAACGTTCACTTCGTAAATTTCACTTACAGGGATTTTTTGTAGAGCCCCATTACTTTCTAAAATCAATGTTTGCTCATTTTTAGAAACTAATCTCCCTTTACTATTTGTTCCTCCAACTCCTTTAACCTCAACCTTTGGTTTTTTTCCGATTGCAATATCATTATAATCTACTGATTTGTAACTAAAGCAACTTTGAAACAAAATTGAAAATGACAGTAAAAAGATAAAATTTTTCATAATTAGTTAGTTTACCCAAATATAAGAAATGTAAGTCTAACCTACTTAAGAGGACTTGAAATA
>Ga0209712_10000145_pt1 | contig 61115 bp, 59 predicted proteins | sample ArcOceMetagenome_FD_187443 | JGI IMG/M metagenome (GOLD analysis project Ga0209712, IMG submission 187443) | Marine eukaryotic phytoplankton communities from Arctic Ocean - Arctic Ocean - Greenland ARC118M Metagenome (SPAdes) (version 2) | ecosystem: Environmental > Aquatic > Marine > Oceanic...
TCGAGATTTTTTCGAGTTTCTCTAAAGCCTTAGGATTATTTCGATCAAGCCTTTTATTTCTCGAGATTTTTTCGAGTTTCTCTAAAGCCTTAGGATTATCTCTAAAGCTTTAGGATATATGTATATAAACTGTCTTCAAAAGTTCTAGAGTCGTTGCTTGGCAAGATGGTCGTTATTTGGTTGTACAAGTTGTTCTATATTGATTTGTTTGGACCAAAACATGTTTGCAACAGGATGTTTTTCGATGACAAATGGTATGTTATCATCGCATGCTATTTCAAGATATGGTTTAAGTTGTACTGATTTAATTTGTGCTGGTTTCCCGCGTTGTACTGTTTTGAGATATTCACCGATGTCAGCTTTGAGATATATAGTGACATCAATGGCTTTGGTGACATCGATGTTCCATGTGCCTTGCTCGTGTTTTTCCCATGCTACTGAAGGATCTGTCCATTTCATGTGTACGGACATGGGTTTATGTACTTCAAATCTGACAACGGCTTCTGAGTCTGCGTCCAATGTCCAGTCAAGATTATTGTAGGTCGGTCCATATCTGATGAGATCAACCCATTCCTGAATCCAGTCAGTCAGACTGGTTGCGTTAGTGTCGACGGAAGCATGTACTTGTGCATTGTCAATGGGTTGTAGCCTCATATGACCTGTAACCGGCCTAAACGAAAAGGTTGCTGGTAGACCTGTACAGTTTACAATGGTAACTCTAGTTGAGCAATTTAAAATAGACATTAATAATTGTTTTAAGGTTTAAATAGTGTTTTTAAAATTATTTATAGGTTGCGAATGGCCTGAAAGTTTCGCATATCTTCGATAGTGACGGTATCACGTTTCCCTAGTTCGGCACAAAATGCCGCCCCTGTAAAAATAGTAGTGAGCTCTTGCTCTGCTGCAACCTGTAGTGCGTTGACAGCATTTGCATTGAAGCGCAAACGAGAACTGGAGTGTAATGCGGCCTCCTGGGTAATGATCCGTTTGAAGGTGGTCGCTGGCAAAATGTTTGTAGTTCGTTCGCGAAGCGTGGTGACTTCTTTCTCATTTTTACGTTCCTTGCGGGTTTTCTTAACGACTTTGGTAGTATTTTTAATAGAAGTAGATGTTGCGGCAGACATTTTGATATTTAATTACTGCCCTTTATACCCTATTTCGAAAAAAATGTTGGATTAAGTGCAACATGTTCTATTATGGTTCTTTTTCCCCGAAAAAGTGATTGTTGGCATTTCGAAGGGTTGTTCTGGATCCTTTTCTACCAAATCGTTTCGTATAATTTCAGCGATGCATTTTCTAAAGAATGTTTTGACTGATGTTGTATTTCTCGAGCTGCATTTCCCAGTGACAATGCGCCAGTTCTGACGAAGCCATGGTACGAGAATGTCTTGTAAATCCTCTGTGTTTACCCGTGTAATGTCTGTTTTATTCCCTAAAATACCAACTACTGTCGGATGGGTTTGTTCTGCCTGCCGCATCCACTGTCCAATATTGGAAGTTTTTTTCGCTAAATCGTACACAACGACGATGATATCTGAATCCCTGAGATATGTTTGTGTGAGTGCCTGGAATCTTTCCGCTCCTGCAGTATCCCACAAAGTGACCAAACATCTCTGGTCCTTTATGACAATAGACTGTGTAAAAAAATCTATACCGATGGTTGTTGCTGGATTGTAAACATTTCTGTCTAAATAAGCGTTTAATATTGAGGTTTTACCCACATCTTTGTCTCCAATTATAGTTATTTTTATTTTTCTATTTTCTTTTATTTTATCCATTTCTTTTATTACCGGCTTTTAAATACTCGACTTCCAAGATGACCAAGCCTTCATGGCCAAAGGCATGTACTGTGCATCTCTGACAATGATTCTGGTCCAATACTCGCAATAGCGAGCTGTCAGCAGTGTGGAGACAGACCTTCTTTTGACAATGAAAGATTTGTTCAATTTTTGTGAGTCATAAAATCTTAAACTATCCATGGGATGACCGTCTGCTTTTCCTATAAACCCGACGCAAGAATGATCTACAATTAAAGTTTCTGGTGGAAGATCCGGTTCGAGTGCTGCCAGAGCTTCGACTGTCGGTATTATAGACCATGGTTTTGGGCGTTTGTGCGTGTCCACTACTTTATATAATTTTCTTTCGTCGATTCTGTTGATAATTTTCTGAGATTCCTTATTTTCTGCACTGAATCGGAGTCTGTCAAGTATCGTATCGTCATACTGACAAAATGATTCAATGTCTTTGATCGAATTTTCCAGTTCTAATCCACTCAATCTCAGCGCATCAGAGACCATATGATGAATGGCAACAACAGCCGGATGTCTGTAGACTGTTGTATGTAATCGATATCTGGTCTGAAATAAATTGTAGATATCGTCATACACTTTGTGGTGATAACAGATATGACCATCAATCACACGTGCTGCATTAATAATTCGCATAGTGTCGGTGTCAAATCCTCCCTGGCTTAGGCCACAAGCTCGCGCATCTCGTTTAATGTATTCCATTTTATCAACATCGAGATGATTAACTTGGTTGGCGACGATTTCCCAGAAAAATCCCTCTTGACCGACGTTTGGTGCAATGAGTGACTGGACAAAGACAATTTCTTCTGGTAAATAGTTGAACTCTGATTCTTTCAGCAAGTTTGCAACAATGACAACCGATCTGTGTTCATGATGTGCCATGGGCGAATCGTTATTTGCGAGAAAGACATCATCAAATAAATGTGAAAAGGGTCCATGACCAACATCATGCAATAGACCGGCCAATTGTACCAACACTATTTGACGCTCGGTGATATTGAGTTCAGGTTGTTTTGTTTGAAGATTCTTCGCCAGATGACCTGCCAAATAAGCAACGGAAATGGAATGTTCAAATCTGGTGTGTGTAGCCCCTAACCAAACCCAATGTGCGGTGCCCAATTGTTTCAAACGCCGGAGTCTTTGAAATTTTGTTTTATTGATGATGTCAACGATTTCTGGCCCTAATTCATATTCTCGATGGACGGGATCAAAGATTATGGTCTGCATATTCAGTCGGCGGCGTTTACTCATATTTTGAACAAACATCTGTCTGATATTTGTTTTTCACATTTGTGGCATATATATGGAAAAAAACAATATTTAAGTCCTGTTTCTTATTATAAAGTATGGATATTCATGTACGTGGTCAAGTTGAATTTGAAAAAATTTTAGACTATACATTCACAAACTCAATCACATTGACACGCCAAAGAATAACAATACAACAACTTCTTGATCAACAAAACAACGAATCGACAGATGACGACCACAAAAAACTCATTCGACATTTAACAACTTATTCAGATGGGATTGCGTCCATCATTGTGAAATTACCGGAAACTACGATCCAGTGCCAACCTTGCTTTTCATGGACGATTGATCACGAAAGGGTACAATCGTCTTGCTGGATACTTGAAGCACTCATGCCCAAGATTGTCAGTTTTCAGTTGCAACTGAAAATGGGACACAAACATGTTCAGTTGCAACAATACAAAGCCGCTAATAAATGTTACAAAACAGCGACCATCACCACAACAGAGACGGAGACACTAGTTAATCGTTGGAAATGGAAATTAGCGGGCATGAATCAAAGAATATTATCATCGAAATGGCATCTCGCACAAAAATACTACTCAGAATGCTTACAACTATTATGTACAGTCAGCGTTGGGATACAAACGGAAACAAATGATACCGCCATGTACACATTATCGCAAAGAATTCTCAGAGCAGCCAGTCTATCGTTCATACATTGGAAAACAAACGAAGTGGGATCCATCATAACGATGGCCGATGGTCTCCGATACATGTATTCCGCAAATATACTCTGGAATAGAGAAGAGTATGGACAGTCCATTCACAGATTAGACAATTGGGTCTGTAATCGATCTATCCCAACAGGAAATTGGGACATATTAGAAAAAGAATTCGAAAAAGTACCTTTCTTATTACAAGAAAGAATTCACACCAATAACGGGGCTTATTTCGAACCCATCAGAGCTGCGATCACATTGCCGGACATACAAACGATTATACACACGAAGAATACAAAACACCCAGAAAAGGGACCGTACGAAAATACTGATCCGTCGTCAGATCAACAGAATCCGGACTCGGCTCTATTGATGTCAGCATCTCGCGGAGATAATTCATAGCTTCAGAAACGCGAAAACCTCGCACCAATTCAACTTGGAAAACTCGAATGTCATTGGAAAGAGCCCAACGACGACTATGACGAAATTTGCCAGATCCATTCAATATGATTAGCCATGGGATTTCAGGCCAATTTGTGTACACTTTGTCATACCAACTAGTCGAGCATTGGTCGTCACTCATCACAAGTACAAACAAATGTGTTTTTTTAGATAACATCTCCAAATCGAAAGGGAAGCGATGACAAGAGGGTGTATCAATCACCGTCAAATGGGGAAATAAATGAGGTTCAGGGAAAAGTGTGGTCATATAACTGGTACATAGAGGTAATCCAGACCATTGAGAACAGAGGGCTGATTTACCAGACTGGTAATCACCTAATAACGTCACTATGTGCATATCAAAAAATTAATCTTTACTTATACTTTGTATTTTTAGTCATCCTCTTCGTCAGGAACAGCCTCAAGATCCTCTTCCGTGACCGAAACAGAATAGTTTTTTAAGTCATATGTACCATTATGACGATTGACAGTGACGATTTTATACGTCGCACCATTATAAAGAACATGATCACCTTTCTCAAATTCTGGAAAATACTCAGCTTCAACAAGTTCAGCTTCACGAAATTCACGTTCCATTCCTTTCAATTTGTATGTGTACATGGACTTTTTAAAAGCAATGATCTCACAAGGATATTTCCACTCTGGCAATTGAACCCAAGCACCGGGTTTCCAGGTTGGTTCCTCTTTCTCTAACACCTTCTCCATCTCAGAAAACGTTAGTGCGGGCGCCACAGCCAAAGCTTTTAATTCTTCAATACTCTGGAGCAACTGCGACTTTAATTCTGGAGATGACCCTGATTGAAGGGTCAATAATTCTTTCTTTTTTTTCTTTAATTCTCTTTGATTCAGTTTGTACAATCCATCATCGAAGACAGTGACCAATGTATACTGACCATCCTTGAACTTGACAATCTTAAAGACATCATTTGAACCAATGACCGATACAATTGTCCCATTATTCAATACAGGCACAAAATCCTCAAGCTCGTCCTCTAGAATACTCTCTTCTCCATTGGTTAGATCATATGTACCATCACCATTTACCTTTTCTATAGTTGTAACAGCCCCGCCAAATACAACTTTGTCACCATCGGCGTGTGCCGCCGAATACAATGTTAAATTTTCGATCCCAACATCCTCCACTTCAAAACCATTGATATCCTGAAGTGTGTAGATGTTATTCCTCGCTCTAACAACAGAGTAGACATCGGTATTGTCACCAATAGTAACATGTATACCGACTTGAAGTTCTGAATCATCGTCTTCTGAATCATCGTCTTCTGAATCATCGTCGTCTGAATCATCGTCGTCTTCTGAAGACAACGAAATTTCATCAATCTGGGAGCCTTCTTCTGATTGTTGGTCCGAAATCCTGTCCAACGAACCCACGTGCACAGGCTTTTCCTCGCCATTAATATTCACCAGATACTGTTCATTGTCATCATTGTCGGGCGACGGCAATAAGCGGATAATCGTCCCGCGTTCTTCACCATCCGCTTTAATAATAATAACTTCCTGACCAGGTTGAAATTCGATTCTCTCTGTACCGTTGTCTCCCTCAGAATCGGAGTTGTCTCCCTCGACAAAATAGTTGGATGCTTCTTCTTGATATTTAATATTCTTAGAGCCGGCCACAATGTCTTTTTTCTTGCCGTGTCGATCGACAACTTCATAATAAACTTTTTTCTTCTTTTTGACAGTGAGTTCCTTTTCACGCACAATATGATAAATATCATTCACAGGCAAGAGCCAAATCCATTCTGCTAATTCATCATCGGTCACTCCTATGACAACATTATCAGTGCCTTCCTCTTGTAATGTGTACTTGTGGCGGTTAGCAACGACGGTATAATGTTTGAAGTTGTAGAAAACGCGATCTGTAAGATTAAAACGCAACGATTGTAATTGATCCACTTCAAGAGCCGATACAATTATGCTTGTATCGGCACCATCTAATGTAATCTGGTATCCTTGATCAGAATAATCAATTTCGTCAACGATACCTGCCTGATCTTCAAAAACAATAGACTCACCCTCTTTGAATTCAGACTCCCAACGATTCAACAGAATTTCCTCAGTCACCCGACAAAAGTCTCCTTCCTTAAGTGGTGTCAAATCATATTCAACGCCATCATCTGTCGAATATACAGTGGATATTTTGTATTTGATGCCCAGATACTCCAGCTCCTCTCCCTTATCAAAATGGTTCTCTTCCTCTTCCTCCTCCTCCAAAGCTTCATCCTCAGACACCTGTTGTTCGATGATAACCGCATTGGCTTGTGTATAATATACATCTAATGGAAAGTTTCGGATTTCATCCTTCTTACGATCATTCCATTCACAGATGTAAACATGGTCATATTGCACCTCCATTACCGTTGCAATTCTCGCACCGGTGGCTGTCATCACGCGAATTAGATCAGTCTCGACGAAAACGGGATATTCCGGGTACCGCCACTCATCATCATCGATCGAAAACGGGTATACCGCCCCAGACGAGATCAAGACAATACCCTGATCACCATTTATGGCGGGTGCATACCGAACAGGATACCAAGTAGCATCACCATCCCAGCGCATATCCAATAACATTTGTGGTAATAGCTGCGATGGGTTGGAAATTCCGACAACCTCTTCAATGTCCACTTCCTCCCTCAACATGACTTTCGATTTATGCTTATGAGTTTGATGTAATTCCCAAAATGAAACAGTCCCAATGCCAATACCAGCCAATATAAGCTCCGTCGGGCCCTGTTGCAGCATTCTGGCAATTTTATGTTTTGATTTCGATCGGTCGACTTTTAATGTCACCAGAACTTGACTCCCAACAGGTGGTAATGGTTTCGCAGTTATACGTTTCTCGGAAATACTCTCAGAAATGCTCTCGGATGTTTTGCTTTCCCCTATCTTTACTTTTTTGGAGCCAGATCTGCCTTTTATTGTATGTTCGCGTCCGCGTTTAGGCTCTACATGCATGAAGCGGTGGAGGTTGGTTGAGGCCATCGTATTTGCTTTTTCACGGCCACGTTTAGGCTCTGCCTGCATGAAGTGGTGTTGGCTGACACTGAGTTGGTGAAACATATTGTTTAGTTGTTCAAGCTTTTATAGGGACAAAATGCAATTATATTTATCGGTAAAGCCGATTGTTTCTCCAAAAAAATTCGGCAATATTTCTTTAAAGCCTTAAGAATCAAACTTAATATGTTGTGTAGTATTATCATTTTCTAGTTCTTTAATTCTTCTAGCGCGGTTTTCATTGTCGATGAACCGGTGCATACTCCAGTTCATTGTTCTCTCGACGATGACAAAGACAGCAGCAGCAAAGTACATAACTAATTTGACAGAGACGTTTATAGCATTTACGACAAGGTTCACAGGTGAGACATCCTATAATGTACTCAATAGCCCAAAGAACTAAAATAAAAACTAAAACACCGCCGCCTATCAGAGGCCATATGGCCCAATCAGGTAGGTGATCTGTATTAATGATCATTTCTTTTTGTTGTTGTTATATTAAATACTAATTTTTGACGTACGTCCGAAATGCCGCAATATTTTCTGGAAGAACAGTCTGTTCAACCTGATCGTCCAACTGAACATGAGCCAGACTTGATGCAAGCAAATCTAAACCATGTTCCTGAAAAGTATCATTCAGAGGTTGCCATGCCTCTCCGTTCTGAGTCAAAGTATTTAAAATATTGGCCAGTTCCGCATTGACTAAGGCGTATGAATTATTAGATTGTGGAGAGGGAACTCGCAATTCTGTCAGCTTATCGACGTAGGGTTTCTTCTTCCGTCCTAAATTCACATTTTCACATCCCAAAGTAGTTAATTCTTCCTTCATCTGACTGATTTTAAGCCCTTGTATCGATGTCTCTTGTCCTGTAATCTTACTCAACGCGTCGATGATATCGTTGGCTGGTTCCCCCTGTTTTTCTAGCGAAAGGTCCCCTGCCAAGACCTTGACAGCATCAATGAGAGGCTGCATGATGTCTCGTGTCAATAAAATCAATTTTCCAGAATGTTCAAACCATGACAAGAAAATGGCCTTTCTGGCATTGGTGACGTCCATTTCGATAGCAACTTGCACTAAATACTTGGTCCAAAGTTTCCGACGATTCTCAGCGTCTTTTTCAGTTGTTCGGCCTTTCACTCCGTGCTCTGCTTCCTGGAGTTCCGAAGTATAGTGTCCAGCAATTGGACTTTTGATTTCGACGACAGCTGTCACACCATTGGCCAAACACAATCCATCTGGTTGGCAGACTAAGGCTAGTCCATTATAATTCGTAGAGTATCGCGGCAATGTGTAGGGGATACCATTGACCAAGTATCCTGTCTCTGAATGAGAGACAGGGGCGAAAAAACGTTTACGGGCCAATTCGAGAGCGGGTCTAACAATGTTATCTTCAAAAAGCATGTCGGACGATAGATCTTCTACAGAACGAAGTAATGTGGAGAAATCTTCTACAAACTGTTCGCCAATTTCTTCTTCTTCCAACAATAGAACAGACTGCTCTACATATGCAATATGTGCTGCGGCATCATTACCAATCTTTTTTGAAAGTTCTTGCAGAAAAAGTCGATCGAATTTCTTGCGATTTTCTTTGAGAAGCCACTGGCCTTGTGCATAAATCTTTTCCAGATTAGCCTTTAAATATTCGTAATCTCGCGCAAATCCATTCTGACCCCGCATCCGTGTAATGCCACTACATCGATTCAAATAATGGATCGCGTCATGTTCGCGCACGTGACCTCTGGGGAACACGGTATTTAGAAGGAAAGCACCGGGCTTTGTTTTTTTCCTTGGGAATTTCGGATAATTTTCGAATAGGCCGGCAATGCCCGAAGCAGATGAACGTTCCATTTTTCGATAGTCTAGCGTACCTTTATACCTCAAATTTTTTAGAATATTTTGACTGGTCAACTGAGACAGTCAATGAACGTATCAAAAAATTGCAGGTAGCCAATCTTCTTTGGTGGGTGGAATACTCCTGCCGACACAACCCATCGTAAAGTGTCGTTGATAATACAATTGGTGTTTTTTTAGTTTTAATTGCCATGCATATTCCTTAAAATAATTGGTAGACTTGATGGTCCCAAATTTGTGTACAACGAGCGGTCGCCAAACAACATTAGAACGATACACCGGTAAAAGAGTTTTAGATATAAGTAATGATAATTCAGTTGGACATAAAAAAGATACAATATTCATCATCATTTCATTCGGTAATTTCTCCATTTGTTGATACGACTTTTGTCTTTATAGTCATACCTCATGGCATCATTTTTTAAGCGTATAAATAGACAATCATTCATATAAATGTCTGTACATCAACTGTGTGCAAGCACATTAAAAAACATACTAGTTAAAACAAAAGACGTCCACGTAAGAATACCAGCCACAACAGGGATCACAAGTTGTATTTACATCACCATCGACGGTGAAACTGTAAGGGTAGGGAGCAACGCATTCCTGTCAGCAGGCCTCGATGTTTGTATTTATGCTCTGACCGAAAAAGATTCTGTATCTGGACAAGAACAAATATTCAAAAAGGGAACACACGCTATCTCGTCGATGATAGCAATTATAGGCATGAAAATAGGACGAATACAAGACATCAAGATCAAGGGGTGCAATACCTCCAATTGATAATTCGCAGGACTTCCAGTTAGGACTTCCAGTTAATTTTATTTGATCATTTTATCTATGAAGATAAACAGTACAAAGTATACACCGTTTAACAGAGAATAATAATGATTAATTATAATATATTTTTTTTAAATTACAAATCCACACACTAGTCCATCACTACCTCTCTGAACAGCTTCTGGACCTGGCAACACAACAAGACCAGAATCATCCTCAGAAAGTATTTCGAGCATTCGTTCCACTTTTTCCGTTCCAAAAAACGCATGTGAAGCCACATCATCGTTTTTGATGCCATGTGCAAGGCCAATGCACTCCACCCCCTCAATGTAACAGGAAGGTTTGTCCAACAGTAACGAATAGACAGCTTCGCATGGTGTGTGTACGGCCTCACCTAAAGATCTTGGAAAGATCCACAGGTGGTGAGGTTTGACGGGGTGCCAAGGAGTTGCGTATAACTTTCCAATTTGGACCAGATTTGCAGTACCACGAGGACACATGGTCTTCAAGATCCAGCGCACAGTTGCAATACCACCAGGCGCAAGGATTTTGTCCCCTTTTTTAAGCGTTGCAAGTGTATGTTCTTTGTGTAGGGTGTCTTTGACAGTACACCATCCTGGAAAGCATGGTCCACTACGATCATTGTAGCTGGCCATGGTTGTTGGGGCGGATCTCATGCATTCACCTCTTGAACGAGCTCTTTGCTCCGCATACTGCCGAAGTGTAGCTTTTGGTGCTGGCATTTCATTAAAGATCTTGTCAAAGGCATCACGGAGTTCATGAAAGCGCACACCTCCATATTTTTGAATACCCTTGTCCAAAAAATTGTTACAAGTTTGCGACAAATGGGCAGCTGCCAATGACGGCAAATAATGACGCCCCCAACGATCGAAAGAATCAATTTGCATGGCCTCGGTCCATTGACCATTGATATCTTCCAACAGCTCTTGATCGGAAATGGAGGCTGCAAATTGCCCGAGATCTGGTCGGACACGCAGAGAGTCATAGATTGCAAGAGCTGTCCTCTGCCGTTCATCAGATTCAGGCGGTTCGGAAACCATATTCAACGCGATGCCCTCAATGGTACAAGTGATCGTACCAGAACACTGCAAAAAGTAATCACGGCGTTGACCAAACATCAACGGACCAATGGGAATCTGATAACCCCAGGAAGTCTTTGTATGGGGACCCAGACCAGTGATCTCACCGTCTGTTTCCACAGAAAGAGTACATTCAGCAGCATGAGTTGTACGGATATTCGCCATGGAATGGACAAAGACAGTTCCCACCAACGATGAGTCTGGAATAAACGAATAGCGACCATTACCAGCTCGAGCAATGTCTGTCAACAGTTCCGAGTCGAGACTATAACCAAACCCAAACGTATGGATTTGACCATGCCAGTTCGGATGAGCATCGCGCCACTCTTTGAACATACGGAGTTCTCCCTTTGGTGGACGAACAGTAGGCTCACCATCGGTCAAAACACAGACAATTCCATCTTCAGGGAGCATCTCTAAGGCTGTTTTGATCCCGTCCCAGAGATTTGTCGAACCCGCAGGACTGAGACCAGCCAAAGAAACTTTTAAAAGTCCTTTGTTTCCAAGTGTCATCTTCCTCAGAGGCGAGACCAACGATGCTCGAGAATCAAAAGAAACGACACCTGCACGGTCACAACTTCTTAAACTATTAATACAAACAGTAGTACCATGACAAGCGATGTCCAACATATTATAGCCATCTGTTTCACCAGAAGTAGTTGTCACTTCCCGATTCATAGAACCAGAAGTGTCGTTCACAAAGGCGATAGACAGAGGAGGTGCCTCACCGTCCGTCACAGACACAGACACCTGTGTTAGACTACCGCCCGATCGCAACTCGCCAGTACAAATAGGCGACTCGTCTTGTACAATCTGTTCGGTGTTATCGACCTCAATAGTCTCAGCAGATGTCAGCAGAAATTCAATCTCTTGGCGCAACTCGCGGTTTTCAATCAATTGATCAACACGCATAGGCTGACGAGTCATCGGAGACACAAGATTGCGACTAAGGGCCTGTGTAATGGCCACACGCTCATAGTTATACGTATCAGGTGCTAAAACAGGATCATTCATCACTTCGTGAGTGATTGGACAGCGATGTTTGTCAAGAAAGGATGTCATTGTATTTGCTTTTATAAATAGAATAGTAGAAAATAATAGAATATGTCTAAATAAAGGTATTTCTCCGATTCCCTAAAGGCTTAGAGATTCCTAAAGGCTTAGAGAATATTTCTCGGAATATTTCTCCATAATTTCCCTAAAGGCTTAGAGATTCCTAAAGGCTTAGAGAATATTTCTCGGAATATTTCTCCATAATTTCCCTAAAGGCTTAGAGATTCCTAAAGGCTTAGAGAATATTTCTCCGAATATTTCTCCATAATTTCCCTAAAGGCTTAGAGATTCCTAAAGGCTTAGAGAATATTTCTCGGAATATTTCTCCATAATTTCCCTAAAGGCTTAGAGAATATTTCTCGGAATATTTCACGGAATATTTCTCCATAATTTCCCTAAAGGCTTAGAGAATATTTCTCCGATAATTTCCCTAAAGGCTTAGAGAATATTTCTTCGATAATTTCCCTAAAGGCTTAGAGAATATTTCTCCGATAATTTCCCTAAAGGCTTAGAGAATATTTCACGGAATATTTCTCGGACTATTTCCCTAAAGGCTTAGAGAATCCTAAAGGCTTAGAGAATATTTCACGGAATATTTCTCCGATAATTTCCCTAAAGGCTTAGAACTCGCCAAGTGTTTTTTTAATACCTCGTAGAAGGGAATCAGATGTTAGTCTCCATGTTTTGGATTCTTCCACCATGCGATCTATGGGCAATTCTTTTAATACATTAGACATTTCTTCTGCAGCTCCTACTAACCTATGTAAATCGTCAAGTATATCCACTGGATGACTATCGCCGAGAAGATGAGTTGTTTTGTGGAATGACTCTGCTGCCTCTGCTGCAGTATCCATGATTGAGGCTAATCTCTCTGGATGATATGTGGATTGTAGGGTTGCTACTGTTTTAACGGTGTATGTGCCCGCAACGAGAAATCCAATGGTCAATGTGAGAAGACACGCGGCGGTGATCACGGCTGCAATGGTTCTAACAATATCGCATCGTGTAGCGATAGGCTTGGTTGAAAATGACATTCTTCCTTTTTTTCTTTGAGTCGTCGACCCTAAATAGGTTTAATATTTAATGTTACTCCAAACAGTATTTAATATAATGTTTGGTTGATAATATGGAATCGTTGGCCATAGGCATCTCTGCAGTGGGTCATGCTTTTTGGGATAATGTATTAGTCTGGATGGTCCAATCTGACCCTGATGCATCTATTCTCCATTTACATTGGCTTCGAATGTTGTTTATGACTGTTTGTTTATCAATGTTGTCATGGGCGGAGAAAACTCCTTTGAAACCATTTCATTGGTGGTTGAGATTTTCATTGGTGGGGTGGGTTCTCCCGTCTATCATGTATACTGTGTCCGTGATCTGGGAAGGGTATCGAATTTCAGTGTCTTTTCAGACTTTTATTCCATTGGTAGTTATTTGGCGCACTGGTACGTATTTGGATGAATGGCGTTGTGTTGCGATCATATTGGCTCTGTGTGGGACTCTGACGATATGGTGTTCTATGGCATGGCATAATGAGCTTTGGATTGTGTGGGCTTCTGTGGGTGCCTCTATTGTGCAAGTCGTCACAACTGCTGAGTTTTTTGTCATGCTGTGTGAAGTAAAGCAATATAAATTACGTGTTATTACGTTGGGTGGTGCTTTGGCGGTTGTGATTATGTTTCTATTAATGTCCTGTTTCGTCCATCCTAAGCATTTGGTTGTGGTAGCTGCCAACAATATGAATATTTGGACTCTGCTTTTGATCTCTTGTGGTGTGACAGCTGGAGTGAAATTTTGGCTACTGGCCCGTTTTTCAGAGATCATGAGACCTGACGGACTTGCTATTTTTGAATGTGTCCATCCAATTGCAACTCTTGCTTCGGATATCTTGTGGGAAAGAGATCAATTTGAATGGGTTGATGGTATTGCGATTCTATTTTTTTTATTTGGATGGATTTTATACCCGAAAATGAATATATAGGAACGACAATCTGTAGAACAATGATCCAGAGGCAAGCAATCTGGTGTCAATGTGCTATAATTGTGCATGCCACACTAACATTAACCTGTTATGCATCGATCCAAAAGATGTCGATGGATATGGACATTGCATTTGCTGTCATACTTACAATGGCAACGGTCATACACTTTTGTAGTGCAGAACATGTTGACATAGGACTGGTTACACCGGTTGCTTGGTTAAACATGGAAAAAAAATTAGAAAGCTTTATTCTTGCTATATTTTTTATTTGTGTCCTCCCAATAGGAGTCCATCTATATTCGGCTGTCTTGGTTCTGTTCTTCAGCATCATTATGTATTATTTGCCTGACAAAGCCATATACCCTCTAGTATCCTTGTCAATCATTTACTATGCCCCAATGGTCATGATTCCAGTGGCTATTCTCTGGTCTGTGTCTAAAAACCGATACGAAAAATGGTTCAAAGAAACAAACGGCACCTCTTTCTCTGGGAATGAAATAAAGATGGCTTATGCATGGAAATCTGTATTTATACTCATGGAAGCTTTCTTGTTCTGGTATGTGCGCTGTATTCATCGTTTTCCTGGTACCATTCGATGGCACCCATTAATAGTGGCATGCCTGAGCAGTATAACCGCTTGTATTTATTGTACATATTACCGTTTGCCTACAGCAGTGTCCCATGATGCAATCATTGTATCTAGTAGTCATCAAATGGCGGCATCTTTAACGGCTGCAACTAAATGTAGTCATTGTAAGCAACATATTAAGTCGTTGGATATGGAATCAACGTTTGGTGGTGGGTACTGATACGATCATGGCCGCAGACATATCGTCACTTGGATTTGGAATACCTTTTAAATATTCATGCGCATTTTTTTTTGAATAGGCATGTCTATGACATTCTTCTATAGTTCTGTGATTTCCGACACCATCTGATTGTACAAGTCCAACGACCGTTTCCCCGGGTTCTATTTCGTGGATATAGATGTGTATCATGTCTATTGGCACTTTTGTGAGTGATCTTTCCTTACAATCTCCAAAAGAGGTCATGTTTTGCCCTCTTGCTCTTCCATTAATTAAAACAGTAGATCCCCAGTTTTGATGTGGTTCAGAGAATAATCGAACAGATTGTGTGCCGTATCTGATAGAGGGTTTTGAAAATTTCTGCCAGAGTCCGCCGACCCATTCTACATTCAGTTGATTAATAGATGCTTTTCGTCTATTATGATCAATCTCGTACAGCATAACTGGTCGGTGTGTACCATCTGGACCCCGAACACGATGTCTACTTGCGTTCCAGCGGTTATAACAGACATTTCTAGGCCGGTCGACGAGTGACACATATCGATTGTATATTTCAAGGTCGTCCCATGTATGTGCTAGTGAGCACATGTGTATCCGATCTTTCGACAGAATGAATGCCTCGGAGTCCCCGATATTCACTGTGAGTGCCCATCTGTTTCGCGATCCTTCAATAATTGACATGAAAACAAAAGTAGAACCTGAGTATGGAAAGTCCGCCTCTAACATTTTAGAAACTAGTTGCTCCCTTAATGTTTCTTCAATACGTTTGAAGTCTGTCCCTAACAACATTTCTGGACTTACGTTGAGAACTTTGTGCATTTCAATTGCTTGTAGTGCGGCTTTCTGGCCATGAGTGCCGTGTCCATCGGCTACAAAAATACTATTGGGTGTATGGCCATAAACATCTTGTCCAGAAACCTTATATGTTGCATTTCTTTCAGGTTCGTCGGTATGTTTCGGGCCAGTTCTACCTGCGACGGAGGTAGATGTTGTATATTTGACAATTGGGTGGACACCTAGTAGTTTTTGATGGATGACTTTTCCATTAATGGAGGATGATGGCAACACTTGTACGGACGTCTGCCACATTTGAATACTCATAACCGATGGTTGTTAAATACTTACAAAACTAATTTTTTATTTTTTTTATTTTGTATTTCTTCTAATCGTGTATACATGTTTAGAACCATTTGATCATTCCATTCTGCAGGATCTCCCATGCAAACATGGCCTGTATTGTCTTCGTTCTGTTGTTCTAAAGCCCAAGCAATGCCTGTAATATTACCAATCAGTATGACCACAAAAATATAAAGATTGGAACCAATGATTAAAGTAATTCGGAGAATCCAATTGAGTGTACCCATCATTTCCCAAAAAATACGCCAGCGAACTCTGTTATTTCGATCTGTTGTATGTGGTTTTCTTTGCAAGATCTCGCGCGTGAGCTGTGACGATCTCAACCAGATAAAATTAGCTGAAGTTTGCAATGCAAAGGCTAAAACAACCATCAATAGGAACCAATGCACGCCAACAAGATCGTATCCTGCAAAACTAACCTGGCTTGCACAGGTGAATTGTGATTCACACATTTATCCATAGACACTCATATTTATATTGTTTTATTTTCTTTTTCGTTTTTTTTTTTTTACAGTCAGTTCTTCTTCACCCTTTTGAATCCAGTGCGAAATATCTTCTCCGTTCTTGCAGGCTTCGACGCAATTGTTCATAATCAAGGTCGTGACTTTATAGCGTTGAAATCCTCGAATCAGTCCCCAGAGAGAGACAGTTATATTTGGATGTTGGCCATGTTTGCGCGTGACAGCCGCCGTGATTTTTTTGGCAAATCCAAAATCAATCATATATGACCTTTCGTTTGTATCAAGCATGACATTCAAAGCATTCATATCTCCATGTAAGATACCTATCGAATCCAGTCGTCCCATAAGAGCACACAGCTGATACTGGTATCGGTCTGGCAACTCATGACCTTGATAATCTTTTGCCGGAAGCGAGGATAGTTTCTGCATTACAATGTAACGTTCCTCGAGATTTACACCATAAATGGTTGGCGATATGCCCGCGGCGGCAGCTTCGGATTGATAAGATGCTTCCTTTTGTATTTTATTGGTGGATTTTTTCGGTTTAAATGTTTTGACAGCAATTTCTGTATTTTTTCGAAGGGAAAATGTTTGTGTGCCGTAGTTCCCCTTGGCAGCAGCCTTTAATTTGACAAGGTATGTCTTGCCATCCTTTCCGTCTTCACCCAGTTGGTCACTTTCAGTGGAAATTTGGCTAGTGGTAAAGGAAATGAGACCAGAAGACATCTTAATTTTATATTGTTATATGTTGAACTACATATATTACAGACATATTCCTAATATATGAGAACCACCACAAAAAAAAATGAAAGAGATGAAGTGTCACACTTCAGGAAGCTGGGCTCCGGAACCGATGTGCTTTCGCAACCGCAGCCTCAGAAATGAGTTGTATATATTCTCCATAATGCCTGTATTGGAACTGTGCCACAGAGCAGAGAATACGTAACTTTCTGAGGCCGTACATCCAAGGATGTAGGATTCTGACGCCGCCGTCTGGTTTTTACACCAGCCAGCTATTGCAGCAAGATGTACGACAAATTCTATCACTCTTTTTTTTTTGTCTATTTTTCCCGAACCCTGGTTCGAACCCTTAAAAGCAGACAAAACAACACCACAGACGCTTGTGCAAACGCTTGTGCACATTGTAGTTTGTTGTTTGGTAGTGGTTACTTTATTTACAATTCCATACAACTACCTTTAGACTGGGATCTCGCTCCAATCGAGGGCTGTTATGCTGTTTTCCATGTCGTTTAACGCATTTTTCGCAGCAAAGTAAAGCGATAGTCCAGCCGCGTGCATGCTTGTGGATCTTAAAAAAGCTCTACGTATAGGTTTGCCTGTTGTCGAGTCATACATATTGTGTATAGTCATTGGCGCGTGAAATTCTAGATAATTATCCCACCAATGATTTGCAAGCTCTCGTTTCATACTTTTTGCAAGGACTATAATCCATAAAAACCCCACGAATGGCCATATTACGTCCGAATGCATATCGTCTCGCCCGCGCAGCCATGATCTAGTTGTTTTTATTGTTTGTAAGGGACCGCCTGTCCTTAATGGTATCCAACTGTCCTTTAGCTCTTGATTAAAGGACATGAGAAATGTTGTTGGTAGTATGTTCCAATGTAGTGCTAGTATTCTTGGTAGTACTTCTTGTGTTCTGTACAACTCTGGTTGCCATTTTTCAATAAATTTGCCGTGTAATTTGATACATCTGTCTTTTGTCCGAGTGTCTTTATGGATGAGTGCGATCAATTCCATAGAATGAATGGCCTTGATCATTAAGACATTGGTCAAAAGAAGGGATCCGTTATGTTCGCTGGTGGTGTCCCAGGAAGAATCCACTGGCTCATAGAATGTATCATCAGCAATGTGTTTTTCCAACCATTTAAAAGCTCTCTGAGCAGTCAAATATAAATCTTGAATGGCGCCTGGTTTCTTTTCGTGTAATTTCCAGACTAATATGAGAAAGTATATATTTGAATCGACAACGGGTACTTCTTTGATTTTCGACCTATAATGTGGTCTCTCGTTTTTCCACCAATGAGATGACCAACGTGCGGGTACTTGGCCTTTTCTATTCATATTTTCAGCCAATCTATGCACAAATCGGACAAGATCGTCTATTCCCTGGTCTCCGAGTCCGAGGAATGTGTAAAATGATTCTCTGGTATCGATTTCTGATTGGTCAGCATTCGACCAATAACCCCCCCGCTTTGAGCGACATGATTGCAATTGAGCTACCAGTGATAATTTGAAATGTCGTTTGTGTCTTCCAATACATGGAAATAACCAAACTATAAAACGTGCGAATAAAACAGGACATATAGACAAACATTCATATAAATCCATTAGACCTATTTAAGAGTTATACCTTTTATATACAATGTGGTTATTGTTACTTACTTGGATTGTTTCTGTCAATGGTCGCTATCTAGTCGGTGAATATATGGCTCAGCGCGATTCAATAGGAAATTTGTTGCCAAAACAATGTCATGGTTCAACTGGTTTTTGTTGGTGTCTAGATAAAAATGGTCAACCGGTTAGTCTTACTGGACCAGGACAGCACTTACATTGTCCAAAATTATTGGACCCAGCGCGCGCCGCAATTTAAACAATGACAAAAACATGTCATTGGCTCATCAGCACCTCTTGTCTGTTTCTGGTAGTAATCTACTTTTCTTTCTTTGCATTTCCCACAAACCAGGACGGAATCAATCATATCTACATTCTGCGTGTCATCGGTAGGGTACATTTCTTGCAACCAGTCGTCTCGTTCTTTAGCCTGAGGTGTACCTACTAACCAAAGCTCTGGCGATCCGCATAATTGTTCCACTGAAAAATGTTCAAGTGCAGATGGATTAAACTTATAATGATGGACAAATTCTCGGACTTTTTGGCTGTTGTTAGGCAACTGACCCTTCAAACGTGGGAGATGTTTCTGAATATAGCTGACCGTAGACATTTAATACACTTTAACACGAATAATTAAAATTAACATAATCTTTATACAAGCGCAAAGCAAGCAACAATCACTGGTATTGTAATGTCCAACAACATTCGGGACAATTCTAATTGACAAAATGTCAAAGCAGATTTTAAATACATGAAATCCAATAATAGTGGCGCACACCCCACATAAAAAATCAAAATACAAACTAACGGAATCCCAAAGGCAAACTCAGACGAATTGTGGGTCCATGACAGCAGCAGAGTTGTTATGACATATGTTTTAATGACCAATGCGGCTAAAAATGGTACAAAGTGTCTACTTCCGATCGGATGTTGAGATTGAAAGTGTTGGACGGATTCTAAGCAGAGTTGTCCATTCTTCATAAATTTGTCGAAAACTTTGATGTCATATTGATTTTTGTTTTCAGAGAGTCCGACTTGCCATTCCGCGAGTACTGCTAGTAACGGTAATAATAAAGAAGTTGAAAGAGATCGATTGTCCAGTAGTATGGCGATCAAGCAGAAACAGATAGACCTCGACACAAAAAATGTGCAACTACGTATTGTATTAAAACCTCGAGCATACATGATTTTGACATCGCACCAAAATCTGGAATTACTAGCTCCCCAACCACCAGTGACAAGATTGATATACATAGACAAGTACAAAATGACAACTGGTAACATTTGCAAAATGCCCATCGCTAAGGGCAATGATGACTTATTGCGCATGAAATAAATGCCTAAAATGCAAATAAACTCCAACATCATGATCGAAAAAACTGTTTTGATCAATTCACGCATAGACAATGGAGTGGAACTACTGAGGCGACAAATAGTTGAACAGATTTTTAATGGCATCTCGTTGATTTCCGATGATTCGACCAAGTTCTTTTTTTCCTCAGGATCCTCCATTTATTCATAAAAAAATACCAGCTATTTATAGTTTTTGTCGTTAAGAATTCTCCGTTGAAAAATTGTCAGAAACATATTTATATAATGAATTGGGCGTCGTATGCTTCGCTGGGAGATCTTCCATAAATCCAACACGTTGAAAAGCCATGACACAGAATTCAGAACAGAAATAGGATTGACGACGCTCGTGTGAATCGGGACCAGACCACGATGGCAATACAGAACAAAGTGCACCAGTCCCATCATAATCTTTTCCCAATTCCTCAATCACAAATTGAAGTGTTTTGTGGTAATCTTCATCTTCGAGCGCTGGACCATGCAATAAGGCCACTGTGCGATCTTCGGGGGCTGGTATTTTAAACCAAGAATCATGCGAAGTTTCATTCAAAACTCGCACAGACATTGGTTGACCCCATAACAAGGAAAAGGACAAAACCATTGTGTCCGATGTTTGGACACTCTTACGAAATGCAGTATCATTAAAAAAATTCGTCTCGATCTGACTAATCATTCGATGACAATCTTCGGGTGGATATTCGCCATTTTGAGCAGATTGGTAGATTGACTTGACTGCTGTCATGATATCGGTTGGAGTTGTATGTAATACTAACTCACAGTGACAGAAATCACCAGCTGTAACCCAAGCAGCAAATCGATTATACATCCCGCCAAAATAATCCATAGGACGATAAAAACTTACTGACACCTGATTTTTTGACAAACTACCCAATCGTGACATTTGTTAAATGCCAGACCGCATATAAATAGTCTCTATCACCAAGACAAATGGGAAACCTTTGTTGGCCATCAACAAAGACACAAGTCGTAGATTGCATCCAACAAATGCAAAAGGTAGAAAAAACACTTTCATTGCTCATAAACAAGTACGAAAAACAAATCAGAGAACAACGACAACAAGCAAGACAGAAATTACACCGAAAAGATGATTGTAAAAGACATGTGCGGACAATCATGATTATTAAACATCATAAACGGAAATTAGAAGATAGATACACAGCATGTATGAACAAAAGATATCATTTAGAGTCATTAAATGTCACTAAAATGCATATAGATGCTGTCAAAGTGACTGGACAAACATTCTCACAATTCTTAAAGGAAAATGACATCGAAAGAGTAGAAGAACTAACCAATTCTTTGTCAGACATGATCGATGATGCTTGCGAAATAAATGATACTCTAGCACAAACAACAGGCCCCTATGAAGCAGACGACGACGAAATTGAAGAAGAATACCGACAAATGACATTGGAACTTCAACTGCCAGAACCACCACAAAGCTGGCCCCGCCTTGAAATGGTCGATTTAAACTTATCGGAAGATGAACAACTATCAGAAGAGGAAAATTCAAAAGACCTACTCCTACAACCCGTCATATAAAACGCTGCCAATTGGTCCTAGTGTCCCGCACCTGTTGATTATGAGCGGTACGAAACGAAACAGCCTGCATTAGTTGGCAAAATTGAGTATACGACGCATCTGAAAGCGATTTTACATAACAGGCAATATGTTTACATTGTTTTCCTTTCAAAAATTTGGATCCATCCGGACCCCCACACGTATAACAGCGCCAGCGGTTTCGGGTACAGGAAACATAACCTGGCTCGCCAGAAATTGTCACTCGTACTCGAACAAGCTGGCCAAACAAGGGCAAATGACGACCCAATGGCGTCGCATCTATTATATTATACATTGGTTTACTGATTAAATGTACATGCTTGAAAACAAATCTGGTGGCACCTCGTACAAGGAGGGCTGCACCCTCACAATGTTTACACATCGTTCCATTCGCAGACCGTCGATACACAAAGTCGGGACATGTACAAGACCAATGCGGAGAAGGACCTTCGAACCAATATTTGACCAAATATTGAGGAGCCGCACCATATTTAAAGTAATCTGTCTCAAACCATCGTGGTTCAGGGCCCAAATAAGTGCACCTTTTACCACCAACCAGAGATAGATCACCTACCGCTCCAGGATGACCACGGAGAAAATGCCTACGATTGAAACGCGACATTTTTAGATAAACAATGATCTTTAATACTTACTTTTTATATCTATAAAAGATCAGATCAGAAAGATACATGGACGACTTCCTGGCAATATTCACAGAAAAAGCAGCATGGCCAATGATACATGTTTTTGTACCCGCCATTCTTGCCATCTACGCCAAAAACATATGGACAGTCATCGCAGTCATTTACCTCTTCGAATCAGTAGAATATATGGTCTCCATCCTACCAGGGGGAGAATATTGGGGCGACGTTGGAGCAAACGCACTCGTCTCAGATATCATTATGGGCCTTACTGGAGCATGGCTTGTCCAAATTATAGGAAAAACAGAATACACAAACGACAAACGACCATGGTATGCCATTCTAAAATATAAAAAAAGTTACTGTGGGTGTTACCAGCGTTTTCAGCCGTTTTTACACGTTGTTTTGGCTGCAGCTTCGTCAGGGTTTGCTTCTATGTCCATCATAATGGACATCCTACCAGAAGATTCTCCGCAAGAATTTATTTATTTTGGCATTTCATATATATTCTTTGCTCTACTCTTTGGCAAAGATAGGTTTGCAGCCATTGCAGCCATACTAATCTCCATTATAAGCATCATTGCCATATTCACCGGATATACCATGGTCGTCTCATTCGCAGTGGTTTTTAGTTACTTTTTATATAACAAAATAAAATTGAAACCCAAAACCAAGAATTTGGACAACACAGAGGCGATACAGACTGTACAACTCCTCCAAAAAAAACAGTCAAATCGCATGCTACTTTTTTAGCGAACGCAATAAAAAAATGGATTTTGAAAGATCTCAATTAAGAACTATTATATAAAAATCAAATATTTATCTAATGTCTACTAAATCGACAGACACTCCTGCTCAAACGACTAGTCAAGATGTAGAACTCACGGGTCATGAATTGACCCTTGTTCAATGGGAGGAGGTAGCACTTTCACTTGAAGAACATTACCATGCATATGAGCTGTGGCAGAAACGCCCCAATGGACTCCCAATGGGTCATCGATAACACCAAATACCGAAATAAGGACCATTCATCCTCGGCGACAATTGTCTTTCCATTGATTCACAGAAATGTAAATTAGATTCTTTCCAAGTCCATAACGGCACATTCCATGCTTTTTCACCAGTCTGCGTTAACAAATTCTGTTCATACTGTGAAAATAACGGTTTTGTTGACCGTAATATCCCGACAGCTTCTGTCGTATGTCTGCGCATAAAAACAAACATGCATTCGTCCTGAGTGTTTAGTAGTGTAGTAAAGCAATCTTGAATGATAGGATATCCACTGACATGTGTACCATTGAATAAAAATTGTGCAAATGCCGACAGCACATCATCCACAGACTGGTCGGTTTCTAATGGAACAAACCATGACGATGTAACACCTTTGGACATCAGGCGCTGCGAACAAATAGCAACTCTTTCCGATTGCATTTAGAATACACAGTAAACATTTATAGTAGTATATCAACTTTTTTCGCCAATTTTAATTTTAATTTTTATAATATCATCTTCTTAACTCATTTGCATCCGTTTCATTGTTCATCTCCTTTGGATTTCAATGGATATTTTATTTCTATACTTTGACCTGCAACATAAATCATGATCAATACTCCGATCACGATTTTTTGTTATTTAGACTATAAGCAACTACCAGACAACAACTAAATGGAACAACGAAGAGCATCTTGGAGGCTACACCTTATGGGAAATAAAATGGAACATCGAAGAGATCTATACCATCGGTTCATACAAGGTTCAGACACAGTTTGCGAGACAACAAAAGCTACAATTCGGGCAGATATGCCAAGAACATATCCAAACGTGCCAGAATTACAAGAACACTTGCCAAAAATACAAGAACTACTGATTTCATACGCATCCTTTCAAAAAGGAGATGCTTATCTCCAAGGATTTAATTACACAATGACAATACTATGGATGACATTTCATGGAACAGAACATGCAGAAGCAGATACATGGTGGTGTTTTTCTGCAATCATTGGACGTATTCGACCACTCATGCCCGATTTTAACGTGACATGGTTTCACTGGCTTCGAAGACATTGGATGGAAGAATTTCACAAACGATTGGCCATCAAAAGGCCAACTCTCAACGGTATTTTACAACATCAGTCAGATATATGGTCCTCTTTAATCACAGTCAAATGGTTCATGCTCTGGTTTGCTCAAACAGTCAACTATACAGAAATATTCAAGTTATGGGATTTCTTAATAGAATTACCGCCACAAAAATTGATGTACGCATACACTGCAATCACTTTCGAAATATTATGCGAAATTGCACCTGAAATTACATATCAATGGACACAAAGACCCACCAATATCATGCACATGCTTTTGAGCGTCAAAGTTGATGGAATATCCAATGCTCTAAACAGAGTCAAAGGAACTATTTGAAGGTCAAACAAACGTGCCACAACATATATAAATGATAATATTCAAGTTAATGTTTCAAACTATAGTGGATTTCTTAACAAGTTTTTGTTTTTGTAAGCGTTTTTGCCTGTGGTATCATGTCAATTATCGAAGCGGAACACTCTACTGGTTCCATCGAAATAAAGTTTATGAACTTGAATTTACAAAAGAATCGCGCGCAACATTTTCTAGAAATAACAAGATCGGATTATCACGACATAACGCAATTATTTTGCGTTATTTTTGGCGCGACAATAAATTGGTCAAGACAGATACATTTGCTTGTCGCAAATTATATTTTATCCGGCCGTCTGAACCAGAGTCCACTCAGACACCAATCCTAAACTTCAAACAACATGGAAACATGGCTTTCAGAAACAAGACCAGTTCTATCTCTTGTATTCCCATACCTACACATCCACGAACTTCAAAAGTGGAGAATAACCAGCAAATTCGCCACAGAATACTCTGACGCGTCAGCCCGGCTTAGTTGGCGGCAAATAGTCACACAACATCCATTTATCAAAAACTGCAGTCAATGTGCCGAACTCCATTATGTACAGGCAATGTTTCTATGCCCCATTTGTCATACATATGTATGCGGAATGCACGTTTCCACTTGCAATCTATGCCATTTTGACATGTGCGACTCTTGCGCGTGCGGATCTAACAATTGCAATTGTTACTAATCTCGAGAAATGTCCTAAGGCTTTAGAGAAATAATCTCGAAAATATTTCAGAGAATCCTAAGGCTTTAGAGAAAATAGTCTCGAGATTCCTAAGGCTTTAGAGAGAAATAATCCTAAGGCTTTAGAGAAATAATCTCGAAAATAATCTCGAGAAATGTCCTAAGGCTTTAGAGAAATAATCTCGAAAATAATCTCGAGAAATGTCCTAAGGCTTTAGAGAAATAATCTCGAAAATAATCTCGAGAAATGTCCTAAGGCTTTAGAGAAATGTCCTAAGGCTTTAGAGAAATAATCTCGAAAATAATCTCGAGAAATGTCCTAAGGCTTTAGAGAAAATCTTGCGAAAATGATCTCGAGAAATGTCCTAAGGCTTTAGAGAAAATCTTGCGAAAATGATCTCGAGAAATGTCCTAAGGCTTTAGAGAAAATCTTTCGAAAATGATCTCGAGAAATGTCCTAAGGCTTTAGAGAGAAATAATCCTAAGGCTTTAGAGAAATCCTACCGAAAAAATCTCGAGAAATAATCCTAAGGCTTTAGAGAAAATCTTTCGAAAATGATCTCGAGAAATGTCCTAAGGCTTTAGAGAGAAATAATCCTAAGGCTTTAGAGAGAAATAATCCTAAGGCTTTAGAGAAAATCTTTCGAAATGATCTCGAGAAATGTCCTAAGGCTTTAGAGAAGCCCATATAAACATTAGAGCAAGTTTTATATAAATATTTTTTTTTATACTATTTAAATATCCGCTTCTAACAAAGACGACGAGAACAAAGACCAAGCCTCTTCTCTATATAGAGCGGGATTGCTTCTTTTTCGCACGCGGATACTCTGAAGTGTATGTTTGAGACGTTTCAGTTCATTTGCTGATTTTTGAAGCTTGACAATATTGCGGTCCTGTTTGGTTAACAACATTTTTTGTTGATTGCAAATTTTATTAAATTTTTTCAAACTTTGTAACAATATTTTATTTTCCATGTGAACGCAATGCATTTTTGTTACGTACACATCTCGTGCTGAGGATACTTTTTTAATGAACAACGCAGCATTATGGTTGGTTCTGTTTAATTCTTTGTGGAGTTTCGACGTGGTGCGTTTCATAGTGCGAATGTCACGTGATGTAGTCTTGACCATTTTGATAGTAGTTGATTTTGTTGTGTTGAACTTTTGTTGTGTTGAACTTTTAGAAAATAACTTTTAGAGAATGTTCTGAGATTTTTTCTGTAAAAGTTCTGAGATTTATCTGTAAAAGTTCGGAAACATAAGTGATTTTTATTTGTTTTGCTAACCATTTATTTGCCAACTATTGGTAATGAATCCAAGCAATGCGACAGTTCAGCCCCCAGACAATTCTCCAATGTTTACCTTTGCGTTGAGTACCGATGATCTTTATACTATCGGCGCTGCGATTTTGTTTTTGATCCTGTTGATATTGTTGTTTTGCAAATTGTTTTATAAGAGACGGCGTAATGCGGGTCAGACAAAAATAGCTGCCAGAGACTTTGTGTAATTTTTTTGTTTTGTTGTGTTGTGAACAGTATTTTGACTGTATATATATGAACCTGCTTGATATTGAAATGTCATCCTTAAAACATGCCTCGACACAACTGTCAACTACACAGATTTGTGGTGACTGTTTAGAAGAACATTCCGACGAATTACACGTGTGTCAAAGTTCTTATTCCGCCCAGCATCCAATGCTTGCATTTAGATTGTCAGTCAAGAACATTGGTAAGAAAGACCATTTGGATGATTACCAAGAAGTGAACCCTTTTGAGAGAGAAATAAAATGAAAAGAAAATTATTGTTCATAATACCATATATCTAGAAATAGTTCCCATATGAGATCTGAGAGTGATTTTTGTGCTACATGTGCTGCCCACATGGCTCCAAGCCAGTTGAGTGTATAGCTATGTGTTTCAACTGTATCTGTACAGTTGACAATATCATAGACTGTAAAAAATCTTTTTAATATTTGCATATATAATAATATATGTGATAAAAGCTGTGTGTTTTCAGCGGAAGCACTGGCAGTACCGTGTGCAATTCGGCTGTATTGTTCATTTTGCTGAGCATTTCCTGGCGGAGTTGAATATCTGTCAAAGTATGTATCAATTGTGATTCCACATTGTTTATATATTTCGAAGACTGCAATATTCCGAATATCTGCGAGGTGAATGTTTTGTATGATGGGGACTGATATAAATTGTTTCAGAACTGTCACTGATTTCTGCCTGTAATCACCGGACAATGATGGTGCCTGCTTAATGGCTGCACATATCATATTTTTGGACATTTTTTTGACAACTACAAGTTCGGTTGCAAGTTCATTCCCTGCAGCCCTAAGGAAAAAGTGTTCTAAGACATTCTTTGGTTCTGTTTGGGATAAAGAGGAGACTGATTGTTTTAGTTTTTGAACCTGATCCTTCCAGATCTGAAACTGCTCGTTGCAGTTCATATGACTTCATATGTGGTAGATATATATTCGAAAATCTTTAAAACGTGGATTCAAAGTATAAACAGTGTGTGTATTAGATAATGTTTTCGGGAGAATCAATTGAAGACCCGTTTCACGAATTGAACGATGAGTGTTATATTTGTTTTGAACCGTGTCGAAACAAATCCCCTTGTAAATGTGAGCGCTATGTACATGAAAAATGTCTTACGGATTGGCGTCAGCGCTCTGACAGTGACCATTGCACAGAATGTTTAGAAAAGTACACTATCAAAAAAAGAAAAGCTTGCTGCTGTTATGTATTCTATTTGATATTGATGTACATCATAGGTGGTCTTTTGGGTCAATTTGTCTATGAAATTGTGAAGAATGAGCCTATCAATATCTCTGCACCGTGGTCTTTTCAGTATTTCCTGTCGGCGTCTTTTTTTGTATGTGTGTGTGTCTTTGCTTTCGTCTGCACACTAAGATACCGTGCAGTGTCTTGAGGAAGCGTCTTGGTCGATTTTACTATAAAAGTAGAATGTATTTTCCAGAACATGTTGCGATTGATTTTGATTCTGTTCACTTATTTTTTGTCGTCTTTTGCATGTGAAATTGGCCATTTTGACCTTTGGACCTGTGCTTTAAAACAGGCATGCATGAATAAGATCCAACTACATTCAGCAATCAAAAAGACAAAATCTAATTTGAAGCGACCGTTTATTATGGCCATTGAAGGTCCGCGTTATAAGAAATTATTTGAAGATTGCGATGCAAATCAAGATGGTTGTATTTCAATGATTGATATTAAAGATGCTGGCAAAAAATGTGAAAGATCTTGTATTTGGCGGAATACAATGAAAGATCTGCTATGTTAATGGACATCGGCATTCTGGACAATTCCGCTTTTCAAGTGACCATCTTGCAATACACTGACGATGAAAAGTATGTGCACATCGTAGTGCTATGATCTCGAGAGCATAGATCTCGTCCATGCATATTGAGCATGTTTTTCTGGGCCCTTGTGCTGCCAATGATGAATGCGCTGGGATAGATCTCTGTAGATGATGGTTTTGAAATGTAGTGATGGCTGTCCTCAAAATAAGACGATTAATGCCTGGTGTAATAATATTAACGTCTCGGCTCGAATGATCGATCTCGACCCTGATGGGTTGTCCATTACAATCAGACCACGACATCAGAATTGCACTGATATTGTAAGGGGGGTTATAAATAATAACATGACTCTTTAATTTACTGTAAAGTATATTCATGGGGATATCACGTCGAAGAGTTAGTTCACATACAGAGGACATTGAATATAATAAATATGTTTACTTTTATACTAATCCTTCTTACTAGAAGATTCATTTTCCGATTCTGAAGAGGAGTCATTCGGCGGATCCTCAGAATTCGTTGGTGAACCATTTAATTTTTGCCATAAGCGATCCAGATAGGGTCTTAACTTTGGAATAGAGGGGACCTCTTGCACCAGAAATACACCGCACAGTAGGCCAATAAGAAAGAAGAACATTTTACTTTGAAGGAGAACCTAAATACTCGTTTTTACACAGATGGCATGTTACCTGTAAAAATAGGTGCGGATTCATGGTCCTCCGCTGTAATTTCACTAGCATCTGGAGGTTGCTCTTGTAGTTCTGGAGTGATACCATTCCACCAGTTTTTAATTGCAATTTGAACTGAAGGCAGCGGCAATTGCTGCGCTGCCCATACTCCTATAACCCAACCAACTATAAATTCTAACATTTTAATAATACTGTTGGTAGTTTTGTAGTTCATTCGACAGATCATTTGGATTCACGCAGTTATCTTGCTGCTACTATAGATCTTTCTATCTGTTTCCAATTTGCCCCGAACGGTAAGCAATTTTTGAGCCATGCGCCCCCTCCTTTGTCATAACGCTGAAAAAGTTCGTTCAGTGATCTGACTTTGATATCTGCTAAGATCTTGCATGTTTTCGGACCTACACCACTTAATTGTGAGATATTGCTGACTGTTTTGAGAGTGCTATTCCGAGACCCCTTTTCAGCAACCAACTTTTGGGGTCCAAATGTAAGGTCCATGGCCTTTCTTATTTTGATGTTCGGAAGTCTTATCTTGACCCTTGAAGACCGCCCAGAAGTTGATTTAGACGCGCTTTTGGGTGGTTTGACGACCGAAGAAGAGGAGCAATGCACGCACAAACGAGCTAAAGCCAATGCGTCGTCAATTGCTACATGAGCATTGTATTTTTCTGAAAATATCTTTTCATATAATATAGGCTGTGAATAGGACTTATGTCCTGGGATGTATTTCCGAAACAGTTTCAACGTATCGTGGAACAGGATTTCAGGGGTTAGTGGTATGCCTGTTCTTTCTGCACATCCCTGCAATACTTTGAAATCGAAAGAATTGCCATTATGGGCTAACCATGGATCTTTACCAGACCAGTCTAAAAGATCAGACAAAGCATCGGATTCAGACACAAACTCTGGCCCATGATCACCATTAAACCATCGAACAAAATCATTTGCTCTTGTTTCAGGTTTCCTGGCAAGCCAAACTTCAGGGTCTTCTTCAGTAGAAAACATTGATCTATGGACAGATTTACGTTTCACGAGTACTCTCGACCAAAAATTAAGGGTCGGAACTGGTTTCTGGTGGATGTCTTGGAGATGTTGCATCAGGGCAACACCTGATGTAAGTGGCACTGTAACAGGATTGACAAGACGCATAAAACGATTAGAAGTATCTTTCCAATGACAGGCACCGATTTCTATAATGCGTGTTTCAAATCTTTTCAAACCTGGGGGACGAATCAGGTCGGATATTTTTGCTGCTATGGTGGTTTCAAGATCTATACAAATGCCGCGTGGAATCATTTTTATTATAAAGATATCAGTTAAATAGTTGTTTTTTATGTATTTACATTTCAATCGTCTTTACTTTCTTCGTTATCTTCATTATCCGAATCTGGCTCGACCTGAGGCTGCAAAAAGTTTCCATAGACATAATAAGTGACCATGGACAACGAGAGGAGAGACACAGTGGTCATGCATATGACAACACCAGTTATATATAGTTTGTTAGTAACACCTTGGACAATTCCTTGTACATTCGCCTTACTCATTGTTTCAACTGCCCTTGCCATTGTTAAATACTGTTCATTTACAAATTCCACCATAAAAGATAAATACAAAACAGATCACTGGTAACATCATGAATAGAAACAGAAGAAATTTGAATGGGAACCAGGTACATTTCCGACAACATCTGAATCTCCAAGAATCATGCCTTTTCTGTGCCAATAAAATGTGATTTTCACGATAAGTGACAAACATGTTATCGTAAATGTCCGCTGCCACACCCGGCAAATAACTAAAATAAGCACGTTCAAATTCATTGTCCATCTCCATTAAAAATTCCATAGCCAGGGTGTTGAAAAACATATTTAAAAAATCATTGTCAGCAAAAATCACCCACAAATTTGTCAAATAGACCATAATATTAAATCCAAATTCTTGAAATGTGTCCAGCATAACGATATATCCCGCAGTAGGCATCATTTTCTTTCTTTTTGTACGATCAACAATACCATCATACAAAAAGAACGATTTGATAAAATAGAACAAACTGACAGCTGACATCATTAGTTTCTCCTCGAATCTAGCTCTCATCGGACATACTCCTCCATCATAGGTCCTCGCTTGATGTAATACTACTGCTATATACATAAGCCACTGGCAAATAAATACTAATAAAGGAAGAGCAAACATTGAGCTAAAGATATGGGAACAATAAACTGTATTACGACGTTTGAGTACAGCATTATTATTGCCCTTATTCCAATGAAAGGCCAGAAGACTAAACATTCCGAATTTTGGATCCGATAAAACCTCTTCTGTTTTTTCTTCGATGGTCATATCACTCACTTCTTCTGGATCATCCTGTTTGGGTGTTTTACAGGCTGGTAATACTTTTTTCTCCTGGTTGGGTTCAAACGCATTCGAACCCAAGGTTGAACGGACATGAGAAGCAAGAAATTGTACAGACGTCATTCTAGTTACATAGACATGATTAAATAATTCATTTCACTTATGTATAATAAAAGACAAAAACGTGCCGAAATCAAGGTTTTTTGGAGAGGCAATCAAAAAAAAAGGATACAGGCTTCAAATATAAATTATTTTTTTTTGAATTAGTTTCTATCAGTGCCTACATCACACTTGGATTTAAAATACAACATGTTGAGTGCATTGAAAATCACAATATCTGCGACACCAAAGACGAGACCGGCAACAGCGAGCATATATGGGTTGGCCCCAGAAAAGAAAACATTGTTTTCGACATTGACATCCAAAAGAATGTCATCAACAGAGTTGAGATTTCCAACAAGACCAGCGAAAAGGCCGATGTTCAACAAGGAAACAAGAATCTGACCCTTAGAGAGGATATCGGCACCCATGTCCCAGTGTGCAAGGACTGACCATACAAAAAGACCACCATTGACAACTGCTGTTGCCACTCCAATGTCAAAGAGAGTCGAGCCGGTAGTATCGTCGGCAGTGATAGCCGGACAGGCAGTACCCACGCCCGCACCTGCAAGTGCACAGGTCTCATATCTAGCAGTTTTATTACCATCGCTGCCTTCATAGCTGGCACCTAAAGTACCTGAGAAGAGAGCGGATAAGAAAACCATTGTTGCGAACAAAATATTTAAGTAAAACATACGTGCTGTGAATCCGTGATCATCTAAAAATGCCATAATTTATCTTAAATCTCCACCGTTTATATACCGCCAAATCATAACTTGTGCATTACGTCGAAAATGTGGAGCCACATCCACACATTGATTTCGCATTGGGATTAGAGAAAATAAACCGAGAACCCATGACATCTTCTTGCCAATCAATATCAGTACCCAACAAATAAAACATAGATTGATTACAAGTATGCAACGAAACGCCAGAATCGAGAATCTGCGTCTCGGAATCGTCAGGCTTCGCGCCACAAGGTTCGAGGACATACTCAAACCCATTACAACCACCAGATTTACAATAAAAAAATAACTCTTTAGAACGCTTCAACATTTCGCAAGATGCCAACATTGATACACGAATCGCCATTCATAAAAGTAGAATTCAATCTTTTATACTATAAAAGATTGTGTTCGACAGAAGAATGACACATCGAACACAATGGGAGGTCCAAAATCTGGAGGATGAGTTCCAAAATATGGAGGAGGACCCAGACGAAGACAGATTTTTTGTAAATGAACAATTCTATCATACTAATAGAATTCAATGGGACTGTTGCATTCTCATTGATGATAAAGAGATAACTGCTTATCAAAATGCTGTCATAGTCGTTACACTGACATTCCCCGCCGAGTACCCATTCAAACCACCCGCCGTTTTCTTTAAAACACCAGTTTTTCACCCATATGTGAGCGAAGAAACAGGAGAATTATGTAGTTGTATATTAAGGGAAAATTGGAGCATCACTAACAATAATCGCCATGTCCGAGATGTCCTATCACAACTACACGCAATGATTATCTCAGACGGAGACAACTATGACGACCGTAACATCTGCATCAACAGAGAAATACAAGAACTCAGAAATAACAACTACCCGCTCTTTTTCAGTGTCATTCGAGTTTGCCTACAACTCGAATTACCAGAAGATGATTCAGGAAACATGACCTATGAAAATAGGGGCACGTGGGATGAATGTGTACAAAAACAACAACAACGACGGGTTAAACAAGACGACCTCGTTACAAGTCTGTTTCAAGGCAAGTTCGACGGGATGAATTCCGTGGTAAGACGCTTTTTGGGTCTGACACCAGACCAAGAACTGTTATCTGAATATACTCTGGCCTCAGTCAAACAACCAACAGGTACTATCCGCATTATTACATCGGATGGTTACCGAGATGTCCAGAGGTGGTCCTCCATCAAACTATTTGACAATTTTGACAATACAACAGACACAACAATACACATACCATTTACCACAGAGAAACTGTCCTCAGTCATTAACCTCTGTAAAATAGAGGATATGATGATGTTGAGATGTGTGAGTCCTTCAAACGGATATGCTGACGATGTTGTAAGTCAATTGATTGCACCGTTTCAAACATATAGCAAAGGAGAAACTTTTGAGATTTTGAAGACTGCCGATTTTTTAGGTGGTGAAAGAATTGTGATAAGTGCTTGTCTATATCTATCACATCTCATTAGAAGAGAAAGCAGAGCCATACATACAGTTGCATCCACAGAAGCAAGCAACGCGTCCTCGTCAAGAGCAACGTTTCAAACATTTGTCTCTTTAAAACTTTGAAAATCAAAATTAGTGTTTTGCCGTCATTTTATGGAGTATGCTTGCTTGTTGTTCTATTAATGCCTTCTGATGTTCTATTAATGCCTCTTGTTGTCGGAACAAGCATTCTTGACGTTCAAGTATGGCATAAATGGTTTCAAATCTCGGTTGAGTATGCAAATGTGTACCGATCAATTCGTACACTCCCCTATACCGTGTTTTACTCCGCTTAGTTTCAATGTAGGTTCGACATTCCATATTTTGTCTCGACAATTGTTCAAGTTCAGACATCGCTATTCTAAATATATATTGTTATTTTGTTGTCCACTTATTCCAAACATTTGACAAGCTCTAAAGCTTTAGGACATTTCTTCGGAAAAATCTCGCCAATATTTCCCTAAAGCTTTAGGACATTTCTCGCCAATATTTCCCTAAAGCTTCAGGACATTTCTTCGGAAAAATCTCGCCAATATTTCCCTAAAGCTTTAGGACATTTCTCCTAAAAATTTGGACGAATTATCCTTGGAAACATTTGTACGGTGAGATTTCTCCTAAAGCCTTAGGACTATTTTCTCCTAAAGCCTTCGGACCTCATGATTTTTTTCGAACCGCCTGTTGAAGCATATTCTGAACAACCGGATGGTGGACATTTTCATAAAAATCTTTTATATCTTTGTCCATTAAATCGAGTGTTGTATGCACCTCTTTGATGTAATTCGCGACAACATCTGCCATCGTGCCGGTTGATTTCATCAGCCGTTGTTTGGATTCTTCAGTAGATGTGTCTCGCAGAGGCATTTGTAGGTCATGAATCCATTGATATGTCGTGTTGATCAGTCCTCGCATGGAAGCCCAATCAAATTGACGATTTGTCAGCAATTGTTCAAAAAAGGGCACATCCAATTGTTCATGGATATGTTTGTAAGCCTTGCTGTCTTTGTTGACATGCTGTGCGAGCCGGTCCCGTATTTCCGCATATAAACGGACAACATAACTATGATCTTCAGAGTCAATTGATTGTTTGATGTTGTCATAAAAAGCATTGTGAAATTGTTCTTGTAGTTGTTCTTGTAATTTTTTTTCCATCGTTTTCGAATAAATAAGAAGACTTATATAATTATTTATTAACGTTATTTCTCTAAAGCCTTAGGATTTCTCTAAAGCCTTAGGATTATTTCTCTAAAGCCTTAGGATTATTTCTCGAAAAAATATCGACAAGATTTCTCTAAAGCCTTAGGATTTCTCTAAAGCCTTAGGATTTCTCTAAAGCCTTAGGATTATTTTGTGTATTTGTTGTCTATTATATTTGAAATTATTTGACAATTGTCAAAAGGGGTATACTGAATGGAATGTATACTATATACCATGTTGTTTTGGTTATTATTGACTGTTAATGCACGTACTATTTATAAGGTATTGGACTCTGGTCAATGTAGTGACAATGCGGGCAATCCGATCACATCAAAGTCCCGATGTGAGTCCCAATCTTTGTCTGTCGGATGGCCAGATAGCGTGGCAGTTTCTTCTTCTTTTTCTAGTTATTTGCCACAAGGATGTATACTAAAAACATCTACGGGTGACCTAAGACTGTATATCAAAGAAACTCCGACCCAATGTTCGTCTGATTATAAATGTCTTTGTGAAATTACAGCTCCCGATTGTTCAGAAGGGTTGAATAGGAGAGCATGTTTATGTGCTGCCTCTGTCTGTACTCGCGCCACTGGTCTTGTTTGTCAGAGTGGACAGTGTTCTGCGGCTGCTGCTTGTTCGGAAGGTTTAAATTCTGATGTTTGCCGTTGTGGACTCGAGGATTGTACACCTGCTTCTGGTCTAGTCTGTTCTTCTGCCAAATGTGAACATGCTGAGATTTGTCCAAATCGCATTGGTGGTGATCCAAATCCATCAACCTGTCAATGTGGTGATATCGATTGTTATGGCGATCGCATGTATTGTTATTCTGAAAGTTCTACTTGTATGTCGGCTTGTCCTGGTGGAAACTATGTCGATCACTTGCTTCAATGTCAACATTGCACTGTCAAAGGATATTATTGTCCTGTGGGGGCCACTGTAAGCCCGACTTCCTTCCAATGTCCAAGTGGTCGATACGGCGATCAAACAGGTCTAAGTTCTGTCGATGATTGTCCTCCCTGTAGCGCGGGGCGATATTCGACGATTTCTGGCATTACTTCTGTCGAACATTGTACGGGTCGTTGTCCGGCAGGTAAATATTCTGTCAAGACTGGCCTCTCGTCCATAGAGGAGTGCAATGGCTCTTGTGGAGCAGGCAAATACTCCTATGAAACTGGTCTTACTTCGGACGACGAGTGCAAAGGAAGATGTTCTCCGGGTAAATATTCGTCTATGACTGGTCTTACTTCGGACTGTCCTACATTGTGTCCAAGTGGTAAATATGGGAATACATCTGGATCCACTTCTGAGATGTCTGGATGTCTTGATTGTACACAAGGACATATGTGTGTTGGTCGAGGTATGGTCGAACCAAAAGTATGTCCGATTGGTTCTTACCAAGACAAAGAGGGCCAAGAGACCTGCCACTTTTGTCCAAAAAATACATACGCTGACTCTGATGGTGCCATCAGATGCTTAGATTGTCCGAAAAATTCACAAGGCATTGCATTAAAAACACCGGGGTTGGGTGCCAATAGTATTAACCAGTGCCAACTCATCAAAGAAACATGCACGACTGGCCAAAGACCCATTGAAAACACGTGCACAAACTGTCCACAAGGGTTTTTTTCCAATGGTAAAGGAACTAGATGTATACTATGTCCAATCGGTTATTATCAAAGTGAAGAAGCTCAGCTCGATTGTATACAGTCGTCACTGTCGAAATCGATAGGTGCGATACATCCTACGGAGACCAAAGAATTGATTGATTCTGTACAAGAGACCTCTAAACATACAGTCTTTGTGAATCAAGACCCATTTCCTGTAGGAATCATGATTGTTTATTCTTCACTGTTCGGGGCAATTGTCATTGTGATCTTCTCTCATCGGTGCTGTCCAGATTGTTTCAAGGAGGCCGATTTAATTTTTTCTGGTGATCATATTATTGAAGATACACATGCTAGGAGAATTCTAAAGACAAGAATCGGGGCTGCATTTACAGTTGCCATACCATTTGTGGTAGCTATTGTCAGCGTTTTTGTTTTTACCTCTGATAATACATTAACACAAAATGGTCTTGTTCCAATCGCCATTGAAAATATACCAAGGGAAAATGGACTATGGCAAAAACTAAGACTAAGAATGGTTGTCCAATCACCCTTAGTCTCCAACTGTAATCAAATAAAAATCGAGACTGGACTCAATTGTACCAAAAATGTAGTACAAACCGATCTCTGTAACATAGACCTTGAATGCTGGTGCCACCCACCCTTTGGTGGAATACATAGTGTCTCAGCAACAATGCCAGACACCTTTCAAAGATTGATACTTTCGGTCGAACCAGATGCATGGAATCACACAATTACAAACATAACTGTACCACTGATACCAACGTTACCCATGACTGGAACAGATCAAGATCCCACTTTGATTGATTTTGATGTCATACGCTCTAAATCAATCTCATATATACAAAATTACAAAGAATATGGACTTCAAATGTCACACCGAGCTACACAACAACAACATGCTGACGACGGTACCGAAACAGGACAACACGTGATCAAAATACGATTTTTCTCAACAGAAACATTATTTGTGTTCGAATTAATGGCGAAACTGACAGATATTACCCGTATAGGTACCGTGCTAACACTAACAATATCTGCTATATCAGGACTACGACTAGTTAAATTGACCACCGAACATTGTATTGATCAAACTTGTCAGAAATGTTGCAAAAAACCTCCGTCAGATGTTGTTCAAAGAGTAGCAATTTTAGAAGAGAGAGACAAAGAAATGAAAACAATCAAAAGTTCCACAAAGGTTGTAGAAGGAAAGATGTACGAGGATCAAATCACCGGTCGGAAATATAACTATAATCCACTGACCCGAAAAAGTACATGGGTGAAAGATATAACCCTATAAAAGGTTGGACAATATAATAAATGTACACATCATTGGATAGACAAGAACGTTTTAAACCCCCATGTATTGGCCGACATCAGATCATTTCCTATGTCCTCCACGCAATTTTATCCAGCATTGTCATCTATCTTTTACTGAAAGAACCCGCATCTTTGTCATTAACTTCTTCGTCTTCGTCCACAGAATGGTTCACGTACGACGAAAACGACAAGACACTTCATTTACATGCTAAAAAACTAATTATTGGTGCAACAACGCTGGGAAAATCACATCCAAAGATGCTTGGAGATCCAAAATCCAAAAGTCAAGTCATTGTGCACGGGTATCTCCAATCAACTGGTATAGATATAGAAGAGGAAGTGATTGTTCACGGCACAAATAATATTATTAGAGGTCCACCAGGGCCCGCAGGGAAACGCGGCTTCAAAGGCGAATCTGGAAGTCAAGGACCACGAGGAATTGCAGGTAAAATAGGTCCGTCAGGGCCCGCAGGGGAACGCGGCTTCAAAGGCGAATCTGGAAGTCAAGGACCACGAGGAATTGCAGGTAAAATAGGTATAGGAATCGATGGTAAGAATGGTATCAACGGAGCGCAGGGTGCACCTGGCAATGACGGAGCGCAGGGAGCACCAGGCAGTGATGGAGCACAGGGAGCACCAGGCAATGATGGAGCAGAAGGACAGCCGGGAGCACCAGGCAATGATGGAGCACAGGGAGCACCAGGCAAAGATGGAGCAGAAGGACAGCCGGGAGCACCAGGCAATGATGGAGCACAGGGAGCACCAGGCAATGATGGAGCACAGGGAGCACCAGGCAGTGATGGACAGCCAGGAGCACCAGGCAATGATGGAGCGCAGGGATCATCAGGCGATGATGGAGCACAGGGAGCATCAGGAAAAGATGGAGCAGAAGGACAGCCGGGTGCACCTGGCAATGATGGAGCACAGGGAGTACCAGGCAATGATGGAGCAGAAGGTCAGCCAGGCAAAGATGGAGCATCTGGAGAGTCGATCTGGTGGACATATGACAGTGATAAGGATGAATTATTCATCACTCCTTCAAAAGTTGGTCTCCAAAATATTGATGTTAAAAATACAGCCTATGTCCACGGGGTGATGTATGCTTCTGATATCGATATTGTAGAACTGGAAGGCCATGCCGATCATGTGGAAACTCCTTGATAAAAAAATCTATTTATAAAAATTAGGATCTATAATAGATATTATATAAATAATTAATGTGTATTCCATATATAGTAGACCGTGGCGTCTCTCGTTATTTGTCAATCGTTGATTTCATCTCACTCCGGTGTACATCAAAAGTTTGCTATAACGATAGAGAAGCATTTGAGATTTTTTCTAAAAAAATGCCGATCAATATTGTTAATCTAGATGGTCGCGAAAAGATAGGACTCCATTACCTGTTAGGGTGGGCACTGAATTTTCGTGCCCTGGTCGGTTCGCATAGTTGGTTTCAAATGATAGTCCATTGGCTTACATTTAGATCTTCAATCAAAATAATATACAAATTTTTCTTTCAGTGCTCAACAGATTTTTTGTTGGAAATGGACCTTAGTCTCCTGTGTCCATCCCAGCGTCTGACATGGTTAAGATTATATCACAGGAATTCACGAGTATTTAAGCGTCTGTCTTTAGATTATGAAGAGAATGACAGGCCAAGAAAAATGGTCAAACGTGAACATAACATGTACAGAGATATTCTCACATGTTGCTGAGAACCCGTTTGTGGTCTTTTTCCTTTCGGATACTACCACTCCTGCAACTTACACTTTAAATGACGATGATAAACAACAGAGGACATTTCAAGCGTTGTTAACCAGTGATTCGCTGGCTCTTGTGGGTCAAATGTATTTTAAACGCCAAAACGACGAAGGTAAAACGGTTTCACAATATCTTGGGTCTGCACTCATTGATTTATCAACAATTTCGGATCAAGAATATACATTTCCAATGCATGATTCCTCAAGTCATCCACCCCTGAAAACTGGACAAATCACTATGAAAATCCAGTTACCAGATGGTCTTGTAAAAAATCACCTGAAAATACAAAATCCCACCTTTTCCAGGCAAATGTACACTGCTGCTGAAGCAAACCTGACGTATATTGAAGGGTTTGGTTCAAGAGGATTGTCGTCGGTCGTTGAAGGTCTCAAATATGTGCACTCACCGTATTATGTCAATCATATGGGGGTAACAATCCCTTCCGGCGCCTTTTGTATGATTCCTACGGTACTAGGAGATGATTTTTCTCGAGCTGTGAAATCTCATAAACAACGATTATTGGTAGCATTGAGTCGGAATTGTATGTCTACCAAAGAGTGGTCCACTGGTATACTTGATATGCTCGACTCGACTATTAAATCGAAGCACCTTCGATGTTTAGCTGTCGTTGCAGATGCATTGACTCTCCATGCTAGATTGGAAATAAGTTACACGCCAGATGTTCAAATTACCCCAGAATCCAAAGGTACGGAACGATGGTCGGTACCAAGAGAACCGGCCGAAAACGGTGGACTTTCTTTCACTGGAGACTGTGAAGATTTTGCGAGAGAAGTATACCAACAGTGCAAGGAAATACGAGAATGGATCAAACCTGAGAAAACAACCATCATGGGACAACTCTCCATGGTTTTACACATGTATGTCCCCACAATAGAACAAGGTGCTGTCGACTCCTCAGCACATAGTAAATATATCACATATGATGCACCCTATAGGAATCATATCTGGTCAGCATTGCATCCTAGAAATGCATGGACCACCAAAATGATTGGCAAGGCATCTTTACAACATTTGTACGACCAATTTCCAAAACAACTCTGTGAAAATACATTGCCATTACTTCATTTAGAAGGAACTGGTGATGTTTACCCGGTTGTTACAAAACGAAAGCCTGGATATATCGCAAAAATGAACCAAAAGTCTCAACAAATTGTAAGTAGCTATCCATTTGTCAGAGGGATGTCAACACCAGACATGGCATTGCAATGTGATCACAAATCAAATTTTTACAAATATGCGATCGCATTTATGACTGACATTTTTCAAGACCAGGGTCTACTCGATTACACCTATGTCACCGACAGAAAATATGGTGTGAATATCTATGATTGGTCGCGTGGACAATATCATTTCATACCGTCGACACGACATTCAACAGAAACAATGAACAATATAAAGGAAATGATACGGATTGAAAGACCGATCGGTGCAATTACGACGGTCTCCACTGTCAACAAAAAACCAACGTTGACATCCGGATATTTTTTAAGATATGGTCAAAGCGAACCTATTGAGACAGACTATGAAAACACTGCAGAATATCAAGTTGGTTCACATTCATGGTACGAAGCCTACTTTAAAATAGATAATTCAGAGACAGGCTCCGAGATAGAAGTAAAAAATTAATGTTTTTCTTAACAAAAAGACTCTATATATGTATCATAAATTGTAAAATATCATGTACCACTCCTTTGTCTCCAAACACAATAAAGTCCAGGGTCATAGTGTCTCTGAACATCACGATTTTTTACAGACAGAACCAAAAAAGAGAAAAAAGCCAGGTCATAAATGGTCTGATGAAGAATCATCGTCGGACGAAGACAACCCTATAACCAAATCACATGGTGGGTATAGTCCACAAGGTCTGGATATTGTGAAAATTGGTCACACATTGAAAAAAAAAGAAAAGGGTACTCCCATAAATGAATTTGTGGCACCACAACAGTTGATTGATTCCGTGTGTGCGTGGCCAAACAAGAAAGTTTTGAAACAACCAAAACGATGGAATGTTGACACTATCAAAGAGTACCACAAGTTATTTCCAGAAACATGTCACACATTAAAAAAGCGTTGCTACTTTCAATCGGTGGTTCCCAATCCACAAAAATATATCGAATATTGTGACGGATTGGCAGATTTGAAAGTTCCTAGAATTGGTGTTATCAACCCGCGGAACAAACTTATGACATATAATGAACGAGACACTATTTATTACTCATTTGAAGATAAAGAAGGCTTTTCCACTGTTTATCGTAGTGGTTCTGGTTCTTACAATATTCCCAATAGAATTACTGCTACGAAACAGTTAGGAGTGGAGTGGGCGAAAGAACAAAGGTTTGCTGGACTCCTTCCAACGTTACAGCCACTCTTGGACCATATTTACAAACATTTTGGGGAACAACCGAATCATTGCATTATTACTCGTTACAACCGTACTTATGACGGCATTGGACCACACGCTGACAAAACAAAGGACCTTGTTCGTGGCAGCAGTGTTTTTATTTACACATTTGGTGCGGGGAAAGATTTTAGAATTGTACCCAACCGTCAAATGGGTAATGGGCGAACTGCACCCAGTCGTAAAGGCAATTTGACCCCCAGCTCCGGTTCGTTAGTCTTGACCCCTGCTTCCGGATCATTAATTTATATGCCGTGGGATATGAATCAAATATTTGAGCATGAGGTAGTATTTGGTGCTACTAAACCACCAACGACTGACGCAAAATTCCAAGCAGAACGCGAGACCACGAAAGAGTACCATGTCGAACCGCGCTATTCCATCACATTTCGTTCCAAATGTACTTGGTATCAAAAAGAAACGGGCAAGACTTATGTGGATCCACAGTGGCAGTTGTCCAGTCTACAAGAGGGTGGTGCTCAAAGAGTTATTTTGGATGACAACGTTTGCTCAAATGTAGAAACAAAATTTCAAGACAGTGAGGATAAATATGACAAACGGAGACGTCGTAACGTCAGTCATAAAGTAGACCATCAACGAGACAGCTCTGTCCACAACGTGCGAGAGTTACGGAACCGAGTCGATGCAATTCGCAAGGGGTGGTTTACAGGCGAAAGCAAGAGGAACAACAAGGGCTACAGTCCGTCCGAACACGACAAAATAAAGTTTAATATCAATTTATATCTGGGACAATGCTTGGAATTTTTCACGGAAAACACCGCCGAAGCGACCGCCATTGTCTTGGATTCCGAAGATTTGGGGTCAAGTGCTACACTGGCAGCATTTGGCGTACAACCCAATCATATCTATGTTCCGAATTATTTTGAAAAAAATACCGAATACACGACAATGAAAGCAAATCTCCCAGAATTGGCCTCTTTCCCCGTATCCTTGGAAGGGTTTCTTACCGCTCTCGAAGATTCCAAAAACGATGCCGACTTTCACAAAAAATTAAGAAGCGAACGGAAAAGCACACGCTACAGCACTGATCCACCTGCATTAGTAGAGCCTCTACCTACGCGCTTCGAACATTTAGACTTTGCATACTTGGATTACTGTGGCATGTTTATGAATAGTGCCCGGCCTAATAACGCAGACACTGTGGACGCAATGTTTGCGAAACATGTATTTCCTAAAGATTCGGCGTTTATTTTAGCGATTACGGGAAGTCTTCACGCTATAAGCATAAAAGACCTCAATAAAGAACTAGACAGATACAAATCGGCAGTCGTAGAGTCTGCCACCAGAAATGGATATCGTTTGAAGGAAGACCAATTCTTTGTTTACAATCGTTCTCACCAAGAAGGTGGTGTCGATGAATCGCTTGCTCATCGTAAAGAGAATTTTGACGATATTCCAGAGGACGTTCATTTTAAAAAGCAATCACATTCGAGTAAGATGTTTTTCATATCCTTTATTGGAAATGGCGAACAACAAACGCTGGACGAATGGGATGAACTGTTTGACACGACATGTCCTAACGGACTATGCAAAGTTCAATTTGGCCACCGCGAGTGTTTATATCAACGAGGTTTTATAAATAAAGACCGCGTTGTGCTCACAAAACCGTTCTGCAACTACCGAATTACGAACTTGTACTTTTGGGATACGTCTTTTGATAATTACACCACGACCATCGGAAAATTTGATGCCGTACCCATGTTTGACGAAGAAGAGGACGACGAAGAAGACCCTAAAACAGATGCCGAATTTTTAGAAGAATTCAACCAAATTAAAAAATATAAAAAACTACCAGAGGGTATACTCACCACCTTCAAAGTGCTAAAATCCACTAAACGTAAGATGGGAACTATTGAAGAAATCATAGACATGACAAAAGTCATTGAACAAGTTCGCGTTGCCCGCAATGGACGCGGAGAAGGATATCAAATTGAGCGCGGTGGACACGCACTAACTCTAGACAGTGTATACGACATAGAAACATCCATAGTCAGTGGTAAAGTGTCCATCGAATGCATCCTGGGCGACGTGGTTGGTATTCATTTTACAGAATCTGACCACATTGATATTCCCGGTGTAGAAAACATCTTGTCGTCCGCCTTTTTGATTCAAATAGACGACTTTTGTGGTATGTTAGTTCATGCAAAAAAAGGAGCTGTCGATTCAAAAGGCATGTCACTAAAAGTGGGAAATTTGCACACTGACAAATCATTTCTCAATATTTGGATAAACTGGGATGAAACAAAATTAAAAAAGTTAACCCCAGAACAATTAAGAGAAGAATGCCGGCTCAGGAGTATAGACATTAACCCACGATCTCATTCCAAAACGTGCATCAAAAAACTATTGGATTGGAAGAAGCAATATAACCAATAATAAATCAACTCAGGAACTAATAAACAATAATAATTAACACATATATATCTCTAAAGCTTTAGGATCATTTCTCTAAAGCCTTAGGATAATTTCTCAAATAATAAATATTCTCTCAAATAACGGCAAATATTTCTCTAAAGCTTTAGGATTTGTACCGCCTTAGGATTTTCTAACCTCGAATCTATTATTTCTCTAAAGCTTTAGGATCATTTCTCTAAAGCTTTAGGATTTGTACCGCCTTAGGATTTTCTAACATAACTTGTAATTTTTAATTTGGATCAAATTTTTAATTTCGTTTTGGATAAATGAGTTAAAGGATGATAAGTCTGTTGGTACCCAACGCGCACGATTTGAAAAATCAAATGATACCGCAGAAATGATAGTTTCTACTGTACATTTCACAACATATCCTTGAATGGCCAGCGTTTCCGCAAGTTCACACTGGTGATTATCCATGAGAAACGGATTTGGAACGACGATAATTGGCCTCATCGCTTGTAAAGTTTCCATGACTGTTCCAACCCCGGCGTGGCAAATTACTAAGCCAGCGCCTCGAATTATATTCGAAATAGTGGGTTTATATTTGAAACATTCTACGGGCAAAATATGTGTGACTGATGGCATATATTTCCCAGAACCAATTTGGTATATAATTTTGGCGTATCCTAAGGATTTTAATTTCGAAAGTACGTTTTCATTATCGATATTTTCAATAAGTGACTCAAATGATGTAGAACCCACGGTGACAAAAACGTACAACATTAACTCTACACGACGTATAAAACGTTTAAATACTTTATTGTATAATGGTTACATTAATGGTAGTACTCGGGTCGGGTGGCCACACAGCAGAAATGTTAACATTGTTAGATGTTATTGCAGTTGATCAGCGAAGCGTCCACAAAATTAATTTTGTTGTAGCGAAAACAGATACACATAGTCGTGAAAAAGCCCTTGAATGGCTTTCAAATAAAAAAATATGCGTTGAGTTTCATTTTATAAGGCGTGCCCGAGAAGTCGGACAACACTGGTGCAGTTCTGTGTTGACAACTATTGCGTCTATTATTAGTAGTATGTCTTTATTTCGAATCAACTCCGATATACTCTTGGTGAATGGGCCGGGTACATGTGTTCCTGTGGTTATGCAGGCGTTTGTCTCGAAGTGTTTTGCGCCAAACCGTATCATTTATATCGAAAGTTTTGCAAGAGTGAAAACATTATCGTTGACGGGCAAAATAGTGTACCCATTGGTCGACAAATTCATTGTACAATGGCCCGAATTGATCCACGGGAAAGCGGAATATCTTGGAAAATTGTACTAGTCCGTTTTGTCGAGTGACTTGAATTGTGTGGAATGATATCTCCATGCAACACAGGCAGTGGTTGCCCAGCACACAACCCCCACCAGAATATGAATACAAACGCGCCACCAATTGAGATTATAAATGTATAGTGCCGAGCACTGTGTCAAAATGAAAGATATGACACACAATCCGAGGACACGTGCATCTGGTAAAAGCGATGCTAATGACATGTCGCGCGTATAATACATGCTACATACCACAATTCTGCAGAACATTTTTAGAATGTTGGCCATGATTAACCCCGCGGCACCGAACAGCGGCAACAAGTATAGGACTGCACACATGTAGATGATGGTGAATAGAACCATCCATCGATTATAGTGGTCGATGTCGACGAGGCTCGCCGTCGCTTGCACAAACGCTTCTAACATACCATTTACTGCCATAAATAACACATATACACAGTACCAAGACAATGCAAACGGCGCAGAAGACGAACTTATTGCATTTCCATACAATACGTGTAGAAGTAAATGCACGTAGGCGGAGGCGTAACATGCAAATGTCAATCCAACAAAGGTCAATAGTAGAAACCAGTTTCTAAAAATATGGACATCTCCACGTAATTTCCCCAATGTAGTGATCGTCATTTCTTCCACGGGTTGAAGTAATAGTCTGACAACGATAGAACCCAACCGTTCGACGATGATATAAATGCCTTGTTGCGTTGCATTGCCCATGAACGCTAGTACCACCTTTTCACCATTCTCTAACAGCCACTTTTGTAATGATTGGCGCCAAAATACAACTACAGTGGATTTCATATTATTGTCAATGATGACCGTTCGTTTTGGCAGCGGGGCACGACCAACGACTCCCACAAAATACCCCCAATAACAACCACACGCTATCAGCGTATAGATGAGATTCGATATAGCAAACGCTTCAAGGTGTTGATTTGAATAAAGGGTCAAGTAAAGCATACTTGTGCATTTTCCGAAGACCGATATTATTTCGATGTTTGTGCGTAGCTTGATTCGGAGTTCGCTCTGCGCCAGGATAAAAGCAGGTTCGGTGATTGATGCAATAACGATGGCGAATATCGTATACAAGATGGATTTATGATAGGATACCTTGACTGAAGCGTGGGTCATCTCGGAAGGAGGATACAGAAACATCCACGCGGAGAAAAATAGTGTAAAAATAAAGGCGATCGGGACTGCCAACCAACTAATATTGATTAACGATTGTTTTTCGTTTGTACTGCGGTATACTGCTCTTCGTAGACCTTCAAACGCCAGCACTTGTGGCGCCAAAAATAACAAATCGTTCAGTCGTAGCGACCCAGGACCAAGAACTTGATTGTCGATGACACGAGTGATGATAATATTGGACGAAAAGTTCAATACTTTACTGATCACCGCAGATGTCATAAGCGACGTAACACCCTTTCTCATTGTAGACATTATATTATAATATTACTGTTAATATACTGTGCATAATAAAAAACAAGTATTTTCTAACATAGGATTCTCTAAAATAACGGCAAATATTTCTCTAAAGCTTTGTGCACATGGTCTATGTCACCTCTCTAACTTGATATGTCACCTCTCTAACTTGAATCTATTATTTCTCTAAAGCTTTAGGATCATTTCTCTAAAGCTTTAGGATCATTTCTCTAAAGCTTTAGGATTTTCTAACATAACTTGAATCTATTATTTCTCTAAAGCTTTAGGCTATTATTTCTCTAAAGCTTTAGGCTATTATTTCTCTAAAGCTTTAGGATGATTTCTCTAAAGCTTTAGGCTATTATTTCTCTAAAGCTTTAGGATGATTTCTCTAAAGCTTTAGGATTTGTACCGCCTTAGGATTTCTCTACTATATTTTGATATTTAACTACCGATCATTATTTAATAATGTCTGTCACAAAAAAGATGCCTGATATACTATCTCGTTGTAAGGGTTATGACCCATGTGTATTGTTTGTAGTTGGTAGGCCTCAAGATGACAATGTTGTTTGTTATATTTGTGAAAATGAGACTATTGTGCCGTATTGGCGTATGCAAGATGGTTCCAAAATGTCTTTGTCGTACTTTGAGAATTTAGTCCTCGCTGTAGGAAAAGGCGATGGTCAATTTAATATACTTGGCTTACCACAGATTATATTTACTTTGAACGCTGGTGCTGTTCACTACTCTGGTAAAACAATTGCTTTCGCATTTTTAGGGGAACCAAAACGTTTTTTCAGTCCATCTCCCTCGTATATTATAATCAAGTACACTGACAATAGTTTTGAAAAAATAAAATTATAGTTAAACCGTATTTACTAAAGCTTACACGTACATTGTACGTCAGCTTCCTTTTGCAGGAGACCCAGATACTAACACTTATGTTTCTTTTGTGCCCATGCGGGTATATTTGTCGAGGGGCGTGGCCTACTTCTCTTAATTTGTGTAGAAACTCTTGGAAGTTTTTCCTCACGCATGATAGTTAATTCTTCTAAAGTAAACTCGCTGAGTGGTATTCTTTGACCTGGTATTCTTTGACCCTTCACCTTATGCCATATTTTCCATAAAGGCCATTCAGAAGCACAGTATCTCTTGGCTACGTAAGAGAGTTTATTAACTTGTTTGCTTATGTCTTTACGTAATGCTAACATCTTTTCATTCAAAGAAGGTTGTACAGAAGACTTATGTATCACTGGTGTGGGCACATCTCGAACCCCTTGATTGGATATCATTTGCTCATACCATTCTTCAGCCGACCCATTCGTGATTTCCGACGTTTCTTGCGCGAGACGCCAAATGTCTGGATCTCTTTCTATTTTAAAAGAATCCTCGATGCGACGAATAGTACTCTGATTTGCAGCATCTGCTAAATTTGTGATAGGTTGTATGGTTTCGTCTTTTGTTTCAGAATCAGAGATATCGGAACAGGAATCTAAATTTGTGATAGGTTGTATGGTTTCGTCTTCGTCCTCGTCGTCCTCGTCGTCCGGTTCTACAAGTTCAGAAGTCAAATCCTGAACATCCGCTGCCATCGACCCGACATACTCGTCAATAATATCTTCTCTTGGAGATATGAACCAACATTCCTCCAAATTTTTCATTTCTCCGTCTCTTATCATGCGCAGAATGCGCCCCAGAACCTGAATGATAAACATTTTCGTTGTTATATTGCTTAAATAGACACAAACCGCCAAATTGGGTATGTCTACTCCTTCTGAGACTTGTTTAATGGCAATGATAAATTGATGGTCTTCCGGCTGGTCTTTAAACGTTTTTATTTTGTCCGAGCCTCCATTTGCAGACACTGCAATGTCAGCACGCCAATTTTTTGTAGCAATACTTTTCAGTTTTTCTTTTCGAAATATTTCCAGTGCAAAATGCGCTGCTTCAGTTGACTCCACTACGATAAGCCCTTGTGTTTTTCTATATTTACGACGCAATAATTGTAATTGTCTTATACCCCGCGAGATCATTTTAGTGGATACTGCATTGCATTTCGGGTTTGTACTGATCGAAAAGTTGAATTTTTTCCGTTTTAGATGTTTAGGGACATCACTTTTTGTATAGATGCGCTTGAAACTGTTTGAGTCCTTTAGTTTCTTTGTGTATTGCGGTCGCCGTTTGCCATCTTCGTCCGTGTCCACATAGGAATACGACGAATTGCCTTGATCCCAGTTGAAAACGCCGTCTTGTGTCATATATCTGATTTTGCGCAAATTTCCGTCCTTCATCCCTTGAATGTAAGTATATGTAATGTCAGTGCAATTTTCTATGTCGAAATTGTCTCCTAAAAATGGTAATGGTTGCTTATCGGTTCGGTAAGGTGTACCTGATAAGAGAACTATACATTTGGCATGTTCTTCGAAAATATTGATCAATTTTGTTCCCCAAGAATTTTCAAGGGAAGCATGATGTATTTCATCACATATTAACATTGTTGGTATCGTCTCAATCTCGCGGCGCAATTTTGCAACTTGCTCTGGTTTCATACTGGCTATTTGTTGGTATGTTGTTGCCCGCCCATAAAAACCATCTACAAGGGGGTTCATTACTTCTCGTGTCGGCTTGTATTTAATTTCGATTCCATATTCTGCAGCGGATTTTCCCCAACCATCACGTACGACTGAACCAGGGGTGATAATGATGACCCTTTGAACAAGGTTACGCTGTATAGCCAGATATGCCAAAAATATAGCAGCCATTGTTTTTCCAGAGGCTGGAGCAGCATTAATAACAAAGCGATTCTTCAGTGGATCATCAGAGTCTGACCACATTTTTTTTTCAAATTTTTGTACACATTCTTTCTGCCAACCACGCAAGTCATCGGTACATGTCAACCAATGTGGTTTTTTGCTATTCAAAAACCCAAATTGCGTGGCGTTTACTATTTCTTCTGGTATTTTAAAATCTTCTGTTTGGCACACACTTGACATTGTTATATTACCAAAACACTGCCTTAAATACTAGTTTTTATTATTTTGAATATTTATTCAAAATATTTTGAATATTTATTTAGGATTTGTATATCTGATATTAAATACGCCGAAAATCTTAGACCGCTACTGTCTTTGTCTGATCACGAAAGTTCCATATATAACACCCCCTCCAGTGGGCACTATGGCATCAGTTCCCCGATGCTCCCTCTTCGACAGTCGTCCGTTCCAATATGGCCCTGCCTGTGCGGTAGCGTCGAATTCGAATCGTCTCTTGGTCTATTATCCTCTTGGTAGTGGTAAGACACTGGCTGCTATTCATGGTGCCCGAGTTTTTTTAGATGCAAATCCGAAGGGAAAGTTACTAGTCATAACGACCCTCTCCAATGTCGGAACAACTTGGCGCTCTGGTCTAAAGATGTATCGCTCGGCAACCGGCTCTGATGCTTTGAAACGAGCAATGGTTCATAATCCTGACTGGTGGTCTTCACAAAAAAACACCTCCGTCTCCCACTATAATAAAATGATATATCATTTGTCTGAGAATGGCTATACGCGCCAATCGCTCCAAGCAATGAGTCCTGCCGAGCTCATGCGTGCTTGCAATGATTCTGCTCTACGGTTTGAGTTTCGCGCTGCAATTGATGAGTCAGTAGGTGCCGACTCTAAAAAGAAGCGTCTTTCTATGTTACAGGCTACAATTCCATCTGAGCCTTATTGTTTGATTGTGGATGAATGCCAAGGGTATGTCCAACAGTCGGCGCAGACGGAATTAGTCCTTGCTCTTTGTCAAGCTGCTTCTGTGGTCATGTTGTTGTCTGCCACGCCTCTGCACGATTCGCGCCACTATAGTGGTCTCAAACGTTTGTTGGGCAATCCGAGGTCATTTGATCAGTCGTGCATCTGGACTTCTTTTGCTGACGACGTGCCAACGCAGACAGAGACGGGTCCTGAGTATGTGATTATGGAATCTGACGAGTGGCTTCTACATAAGCGCTCGGATCGTGCTCGTACTCGTTCGGGTGCATCTGAAAACGCCTATTTGACCAAATCTCGGCAAACGTGCAATTGTGATTCGAAGTGGTCTGCGATGGCTTCGAGGATTGAGGAGGATATTTTCTCTGCGGATGGTCTTGTGCGTATTGTCGTCTATTCATTTTTTCGGTCAAATGGGGTTGATGGTTTTTTTAAATTTTTGCGAGCGCGTTGGGAGGCAAGTGTGCAAGATAAGCGCATCAAGCATGTACTAAATGACAAAAAGGTCCGCGTCTCCATGCGCCACGAAAAGACTTTGGCTTGGTTTAATAAAGAAGGTCCTGAAGTGAAAATTTTATTATTGACAAGTAAAGATGCACTGGGTATATCTTTGAAAAACGTCCGATGGTTTCATTTGATGGAACCCCAATGGTCTGATGCTGATGACCAGCAGGCGATCGGGCGCGCTACACGTACTCATTCCCATACAGTTGTGAAACCAGTTGTTCGCGTGTATCGGTGGTTATCGCGGTCTCCCTTGTATACTCGGGCTAAATCAGCTGACGAAAGGGTTCGGGCATCAATGCTTGAAAAAAAACGACGGACGGATCAACTTTTATCAAAAATGAAGCTTATGGGTGGTAAATATTTGAATAAATTGTTGGACACCACATCTATAGAGTAGAATTCAAAACACAGTATTTAATGTTGATTATTTTGTTACAAATGGGAGCTACATTGTTACTATTGATAACTGCTTTACTTGGGCTTGTTTTTTCTTATTTGGTTGTCACTGTTTTTAACGTTGGTCGTTCTCAGGACGAATCACTCAATAGAGATTTAGAACAACTCCTTATGCAAATAGGCGTGCAAACCACAGTCGCAGTTTTTTTACCCCTCAAAGGAATATGGTCACTTGGGACAGGTTTCATGTCAACAATAATGGCAAATGCCAAATGGGTCGTTGTTTTTGTGTTATTTACTGCTGCGACGTTACTCATGCATTACTATCATTATGAGGTTTTGTCTATTATCGACGATGGGTGGACTTGTGCTGTTGTGCCAATTATGCGTAATATTATCACACCGATGTTACAGATTACAAGAGTTGTGTATGCATTGTACTCGCCATTTGTGAATGCGTTTTTGATCGTAACCGCGCAGTTTTTCAAAGCTTGGTTCGCGGTATTTGCTCAATGTAGTCATATCAATGTCTTTCGGATCTTTTCGGAACTGACTAAGACGGTCATTACAGGAACGGGTTCGTTGATTGCGTTCTTTGGAGTCGACGATGATCCGGAAAGCAATTTTTACTCGAATGATTTTGAGATCTCGAAACCAATCAACCACACGTTGTCGGCAGTTGCTGTTGCACAAGACGCATTGGCATGTGCTTGTAATCGTTTTGAGCCATTATTTGGGATAGCTTTTGTGGTATTTCGCGAAGAGCATATCACTGCTTGTCTTGATAATGCATTTCAGGTGGTGGTCCGTGCTGCTCAAATGGTGTTTCGTATTTTATTCAAGGAAGTTCCTGATATTTACAAAGTCACCTTTAAGCTTGAAAGAGCAATCGTTGAAGGTGGACTGGCACTCGATTCTATCATGTTTAAAACTATGGAAAATATGATCAAAATGTTTAGTCCAGGCTTTAAATTGACAAAGAAACCTTCAGAAGGTCCTTTTACGATTGCTGGCCAGGCAATTTCCGCTGGTATCCATACTGTTGCTACTATTGGTGTCAATGGCCCAATGACAATTCTGAGCAGTACGTTTGATCCAGAAGTATCTCCTTTTAATCCTGAGGTGTGGTCATTGGATCGTTCTTTGTCTTATGTGCATCGTTCTATCTACAGTACAGCGGTGTTTATCCAATGGTTGGTCTATGTGATGGAAAAGATGGTGACTGATACCTTTTCTGTTGATGATGTGTTTACTTCTGAGGAGACGCCTTTGGAGTTGAACTGTGATTGGGCAAAAGATGTCGATGGACATAAGTATGTGTCGATAGGATATACAGCGGGATGTTCTTTCTATAATATGGGCATTGCCTACGCAAATGTTTGGGCCATAGCTTACGGTACTTCTGTCGAATTACTGACAAAATCTATTTTTACGCAAGAGCAAAATATATTTCGCACTCTACAACGATGGGAGGGTCCAACCATAGCTCGGAATAAAGTGTATACCTGTGAGGACAGAGAATCGATGTCTGCCTATGATTATAAAACAGGAACTTATTACAAAGAAGGCCATTTGTGGACACAGGATCGGTCGAAATGTGGTTGTACTCGGGTATATGGCACGACATTGGACGAAGAACAAGATCACTATAGCCCTTGGTGTGGTCATCCTAATTTAAATTTCGACGTTTTTGCGCCATTGGACGCGCTGGTTATGCACGTTTCACACGGTATATTGGGTCCTGGATTTGGGGATGCGTTTCCATTTATCAATCCGATGGATGGAATCGATATTGATATCCAAGTCGGATCCAAGTCGATTCAAAAATCGATTAAGTTTCCCTTTCCACTACCGCCACTGACACGAACAGCGATCGAATCCCTGAGAGTCATGACTAGGGTTGTCCTTTCGTTTGGAGATGTGGTTACTGGGCATTTCTTCAATTATCCGGTCAATTGTGGACATGGTATGAATAAATTCCAGTTAGAATCCAGATGGAACTCTGAACATCCTACCGATCCGGCAGAAGGCAAACCAGATGAAATATTGAGATGGACCAGTTGTAAAAAGAAAGAATATAATGCTATTATCAAGCGTGGAAAAAGGTTGCCGGTTTGTGATAAAAGCAATGATTCGCCAGATTGTATGTGTTCTTATCTGCAACCATTGACACCACAATCTACCTGTAAATGCATTAGTAGATATCCCGACATTGATGTGACGTCTTCATCACAAGAAGTTGGCGATTTGATTGAAAAAAGATTTACCTCTGAAGACGTCTCGATTCATTGGTGTAATTCGATGATTATTGAGTGGACTTTTCAAAATACGGCTGCTTTTGCCGACGCGCTCGATTATATGGTCTCGATGGGTCCCATCAATCCAACATGTGATGTTATGGACCGACTTGTTGAGAATAAAGCCCTTAATACCGACGAATTAGACCAGCGTTCCAAATCTGCCTATCTGATTGCAAACACTCCTACCCTCCGATTTGCAGGTGAGTTTATGAAAGCAGACACCAAAATCAATCACATTAAAGATTTGTATTCGGATACTTCGCGTGGTTGCACGATCAAACCAGGAGAAATGATTGACGCCACTGATTCCGATGGTAATCTCATTTATAAGACTGATTCCGACGGCAAACCCACCGATGTTACTGTCAAAGTGATGGTGGATGCCGAATGGTCCTGTGATGCGTCGGATAGTTTTGTTTCAATTGCAGAGCTAGACCCTATCGATCCTGAGGAAAAGCCAGGTTGTCGTATTTGGGGGCGTAACGATTTTTTCTGTTCTGCTGGTCTCTATGTTCGCAATACGAAGCGTCTTTCCATGAATATAGCGCGTCAAGTAGTGAACGATGGTATTTCTGTCTTGTCTGGCAATTTTGCGGATGTGAATTTGGGCACCTTGCCTCGAATGTGTGATTACGAACGCCAGCAAGGTGCAATTGCAGCAATGATCGCTGGAATTATACCTCGAATATCTTTAGAATTAAAAAAGGCATTTGCAAAATATATTAATATGATTTTGCAAATTGTTTTTGTCCAATCGACGCGAACCATGCTTGTTCTTACAAATATGGCCACAACCATCGTTCAAGACTTTGTAGCAGGAACCATTTCTAAAGAAAATATAGAAACAACGTTCAAAAACGGCGTCGACACTGTAGTAGATGGGTACTTGTGGGCAGTTCGTTATTTCTTTGATACAACAGGCGAATTTTTAGATGCTATTTCTCCAGGATCCGGCTCTATCTGTGATTCGATCGTAGATATCATTGACATGTTGGCAGAACAGCTCAAAAACGAGCTCCTGGATTTGGTGTCTCTCGGTCTCAAGGTTTTTTTCAACGGTGTAGCCGCGTTAACGGGAGACGCCGCGGCCATTGCGCCATTTTTCGAAAATGCCTTTGAGTTGTGGTTTAAAATTCAAACACTAATCATTCGGAAAGTTTGGGACATTCTTAATAAAATATACGACTTTTTCGGCCCTATAGGAGATTTCATGAAGATCCTGTCATACGGCGTATGCAATGCGATCAATGCAGTGATGGGTGTCATCGATTCGGTTGCTTCTATTGTCACATTCGGATCTGGCATTGGTTGGGAACCGATGGAATGCGTCACGCCCAAATTAAGGGGAGTCCACGGCAATCATACGGTTGGAACACTTGGAAAGCATTTCTTAAGATCTTCAGACAACGAAAATCTACCCAGACGCGTTGCAGAAACCCTGTCTTGGAACGGGACTTCAGTCTGTGATCATTTCATGTCAGGTGCTGCTGAGTATTCTTACACTGAATTAAGGCCATTAGAACGTGCCAAATGGATAGAGTGTCTGGAATACAAACTTATCGGCGTTGAGATGGCTAAATTTTTGGAGGCGCCAAACTTTCCGACAGATATCGTGTACAATTGGAAACGCAAATATGTCATGGCATATGATATGGTCAGAGCAGGGAAAATATTATCACAAGAATTCACATCCTCGGGATCCTTAAACTGGGCAACTGTCAGAATGAACATGTACAACGAAGGATTGGACGCTGATTTGTACATTAGACTGGCACAGGGCGCAATGTCAACCGGTGGATCCATTATCCATAACATTGAAATTACAAACATTGCAGAATTTCTCTTTGAAAATATCGACAAAGATTATAAAAATCCAGAAAATCCATCCACCACAGCAACTGCATGGAAAACATTCGATAATGCAAAGTCAATGTACGACCAAACAACGAAAGTATGGATACAAAAGGATATGGGACAACAACTATGGACAGCTGTCGATGCATCTTATGAAGCACACACACATTTACAAAATTGGTGGTCTTCGCTTGGTACAGACGTGCCAGCAACACAAACTCATACAGAGCAAGTCTTCGCAAACTTCAAACACAATCTACGGAAATCATTTCAGGAAAATACACGCAGAACTTCCAAACATACACAAAAAACACCTTTACGAACGCCCATTATCACAGGAATTAAAAGCTGTTCAGAAAGAGGCGATCCCAGCTGGTGTACAGATTGTAATATCTTAGATAATTTACTTGAATCTATCGTCGAACAAGGAGAAGCTTTGGCCAACTTTTATGGAACAAGATATCCAGAGATCATACATAATGTCTCCGATTATTTCGACGAACTTGGAGATTATAACGAAGACTTTTTTGAAGGGACATTCAGCAGGCTAGGTTCATCAACAGTCAAAATACCAAAAAACAGCATCAGGTGGTCAGAATATGTGAAAAAAGACTGGCAACAGTTTTTCACAGACTTTGGGACATACATGACCAACAGCTCACACAAAGAAATATGGCTAGGACAAATAGACCATTTTCTAGGAGCTTCAAGGACATTTGTACAGTCAACATCCGACAAATACGTTCCATTCTACGGATATAGCTTCTATCATATGTATAATTGGTTGCTTTTCAGCCAATGTGATCTAGAGGCCACCATATACGTCACCACTACCGAACAGAACGAAAGACTACAAAATATGGACTATGCGATCATCACCTGTGCTCTAATCACTCTAGCCATTGTCATGTGGGGCACGTGGTCAGTCATACCACTGTTTTGGCTAGCAAACACCGCAATTATTAGCGCCATTGTTAGCTTTGTTTATTTGTTCATGGTTTATGGATATTTCTTGAATTGTGCACCAGCCATTCCATATACATTAGTGGAAGATATTAATGCATGGTATCATTCAAGATTAGAACCAGGGTGTTTCTACAAAGCTTTGCCATTTATTGCAGTCAATGCCTCAGAGGATACTTGCCTGACATGTGCAACCAGACAAGAATACATCAATTGTGGAAACTATACTGTCGTTAATTATGAAGATGGAATGCTACCTTTACACGAATTTATCGATAATTACTCAATAGCATGGCCTTTCTTCTTCTGGGTACGATGGAAATGGCCAGCCGCAGCCGTTTTTGCCGTGAAAAATGGCATTTTCACTTTCGAATCAGTGTTGGGAAGACTTGCAATGGGAGCATGGCAGGAAGAACCGGTTGATCCAATCTGGATCGACTGTTATAATGCCATGTGGATGGATAATATATTGACAGCTATTATAGCATCAGTTGCAGTATGGATGGCCACAAAAATGACCATCATACTTATTCAAACAATGATACAAATTGTAATACTAATCATGTATACATATTCAGCATTGAATTACATGTCATTGGCTGTAGAAAAATCAGTAGCAAACAATTAATATAAATGGAATATATAAACATAATGTATTTTCTTAATCATGGATCTCAAAACAGGGGATATTTTACTATTCAATGAACATCCCACAGATTGTCTAAACAGTTTCTTAGACAGCACCATTAGGTGTTGTACACATTCCAAATATTCACATGCAGGACTTGTCATCATTGATCCAGAATGGGCTCCAAAAGGTATCTATGTCTGGGATTCTTCAAAACATACAGTACCAGACCCACAAGATCAAAGAATTAAATTTGGAATCGCACTCGTACCCATCAAACATTACCTTGACCAGTCACATGGGAAACAAACACTTTATAAAAGATCACCCACAGACACACAAACATACAATCTATTCACAACAGAATTTTTAAGCAAATTACACGATAGCGTCTATGGTAAACACTATGATCTCACGCTTGGACATTGGTTTGGAAGCCTTCTACACATTCTCATACCAAGATCCACCAAAGAATTTTTTTGTTCAGCTTTTGTCAGTTACGCGCTCACACAAGCTGGAATATTAGCAGAAGACACTGATTGGACTATCATCAGTCCAGCAGAACTTTCGTCTCAAAACGATACCAACATACCCTGGCAAAACAAATATGGACCAGACACACAATGGCCAGATCCAGATTTTGAAAAATAGTCATGAAAAAGACAATAATTGTAAGCTCTAAAACACATAACCACATATCTCTAAAGCTTTAGGACATTTCTTTGAACATTTTTGACAAACATTTCTCTAAAGCTTTAGGACATTTCTTTGAACATTTTTGACAAACATTTCTCTAAAGCTTTAGGACATTTCTTTGAACATTTTTGACAAACATTTCTCTAAAGCTTTAGGACATTTCTTTGAACATTTTTGACAAACATTTCTCTAAAGCTTTAGGACATTTCTGGAATTTTATTCTGGATTTTTATTGACAAACATTTCTCTAAATGTAGCGAGTTTTCACGACTTTGGTTCAAAAAAAGACCGCTTCACTAAACGACGCGCGTTTATAGGTCGTACATTGCTATTTTAACTCTAATTTGTTCTTAACATCTGAGACTGCTGCTTGAATTGCATCCTGTGCCAACATTGAACAGTGTAATTTCACAGGGGGTAATTTCAAGTGGCTTGCAATGTCTTTATTTGACACGAGGACAGCTTCGTCTAATGTTTTGCCCTTGATCCATTCACTGACAACAGAAGATGAGGCAATGGCGCTCCCACACCCAAATGTCTTAAATTTTGTCTGGACAATCACTAAATTTTCATCTACTTCAATATCTAACTTCATAACGTCACCACATGCGGGGGCTCCTACAATACCGGACCCAACGCGTAATTTAGACCTCGACAACGAACCTACATTGCGTGGACGTTCATAATGGTCTATCACTCTCGAATGATATAAACGGCGAACAATACGAAGCATTCTTGAATGTTATCGACCTTTTATACTCAAGTAATCAAATTTTAGAAAATCTAAACTGAACATTTTTGACATTCTCTAAAGCTTTAGAGAAAGGATTTTGTCACCCTACTATTTAGGAACAAACGTCGATATAAATGAAGGCCAGAATTGTGCCAATAACCAAATTAGTTTTGATAGGTATAGCAACATATTCTTTCATAAATATACTCACAGAATGGAACATGTCACAACATCTAAACACCGTACTTGCCGGATCATACTTTACACTTGTTGTTATCACCGCTATTTTGAACCTAATATGTATACTATTCACATTTACACTCACAAAAGCATGTCAAAATGTATCCTTCGTTTCAGAAAAGGCAATTCCATATCAATTTTATATGGCGATCGTTTATGCAAGGTCATGTCATGTATGGACACATACCATTCAAAAACAACTCATCATCAAAGCATGCGGGGAAATATTAACCCTAGGAGCACCAACAAGTATAAACTGGACATGTGTAGAACAATGTGATGGAGGAGTACCACAAGAACATCACAACTTACCCTTCATAAGCTCAGACGCAACATTCCAAAATGCCACACCCGCGTGCAATCCATGGTTTACAGATGACCAAACATCACTCGTATGGACAACATCTTGGGAAACTGTCATATTTGTGACATTCTGTTCCAACTGTATACTCAACATTTTCAAGAAAAAGTTGCAACTTCTAGACATTATTGACATTGCTTCTCTCCTAGCCACATCATCCATAGCATTTGTACCCAAGGCATATTACAGCATATACAATCTTGGAGGAGTACTACGATTCTTAGGACTAGGACATGCCATTGTACCACTGGAACATAAAATTAAAACAAAACAACTAGTAGGATTTATATTAGTACTCAAATTGGCTTTTGTTGCACTCATGGGGACAGCCATCATGTTTGTGGCGGAAAAACCATGCAGAGCGTTACAACAAGACTGCGACACTGGTTTTGACAATTTTGGAGACACTCTCTACTTTATTTTTGTCACTTTATCCACAGTTGGTTTCGGGGATATGTCCCCAAAAACAGAAATGGGAAAAGTAGCCATCGTATTCATTATCATGGCATCCATCTCATATTTGCCCAATCTCATCTCAGATGTCATTGAAATGTGCAAAATAAACCCCATACATCACAGATTGGAAGAAATGCACGAAGATATTAGACAAGTTGGGTTTTTCATGCATGGGGGGACACACAAAAAGAAAAAGAAAAAGAAAAACAGACTTTTAGACAGACTCCAGAAAAGAACATACCACAAAGAATACAAAGACGCAGTAGAACTAAAATCATTAATACCAGCTCTTTAATTTTCACTTTCACAGAGAAGCCGATTGTATTAATGATGATTTCGTTAACATGTTTCAGATTTACACATCAGATTTACACACTATATATACAGAGCAACATAAGCACATCATGTCGCTTTTAAAACAGAACTTTCAAAATACAGAACCACGTCCAGCACCACGTCCAGCACCACGTCCAGCACCAGCACCACGTCCAGCACCAGCACCAGCACCAGCACCAGCACCAGCACCAGCACCAGCACGTACACGACCAGCACCAGCACCAGCACCAGCACCAGCACCAGCACCAGCACCAG
>Ga0209712_10000148_pt1 | contig 60828 bp, 50 predicted proteins | sample ArcOceMetagenome_FD_187443 | JGI IMG/M metagenome (GOLD analysis project Ga0209712, IMG submission 187443) | Marine eukaryotic phytoplankton communities from Arctic Ocean - Arctic Ocean - Greenland ARC118M Metagenome (SPAdes) (version 2) | ecosystem: Environmental > Aquatic > Marine > Oceanic...
GAAATAAACTTGAAAACCTTCAAAATGCAATTAATTTAATTGCCGATAAAGTAGGTGCAGTTCAAAAAATATCTTCAGTTTACCAAACTGCTTCCTGGGGTTTTGATAGTAATGATTTCTATAATATCTGTATGGAGGTTACAACCTATCATCCTCCAGAAAAAATAATGAACATTCTATTAACAATTGAATCTGAATTAGGCAGAAAAAGAAACGATTCATCGGGTTATTCTGATAGAAATATTGATATTGATATATTATTATTTGAGGATGAAATCATCTTTTCTAGAACGCTTATAGTGCCCCATTCAAAAATGTTAGAACGTAAGTTTGTTTTAATTCCTTTAGTAGAAATTACGGGTACCATTATGCATCCAATAGAAAAAAAACAACTTTCTATTTGTTTGCAAAACTGCAATGACACTTCTGAAATTCTCAAGACTGATGTTACACTAAATCGTCCAATTCCGTTATCAGAAAAATACAATTACATTGCTATTGAAGGAAATATTGGCGCAGGAAAAACATCCTTATCTAAGATGATGTCTGATGAATTTAACGCTAAAGTTATTTTAGAACGTTTTGCAGACAATCCATTTTTACCAAAATTTTATGAAGATAAAGAGCGTTTTGCTTTTCCTTTGGAAATGAGTTTCTTAGCAGATAGATATCAACAGTTATCTGACGATTTAGCGCAATTAGATTTGTTTAAAAACTTAATTGTTTCTGATTACTACATTTTTAAATCTTTGATATTTGCACAAATCACTCTACAAAAGGATGAATATTTGTTGTACCGTAAAATGTTTGATTTAATGTACAAAGAAATTACAAAACCAGATTTATATGTTTATTTATATCAAAACACCGATAGACTTTTACAGAATATAAAAAAGAGAGGCCGAGAGTATGAGCAGAATATTGAAGCCGACTATTTGCAAAAAATTCATGACGGTTATAAAAATTTCATAAGCACCCAACCAGAATTAAATATTTTAATTATTGATGTTTCAGAAATTGATTTTGTAAATAATACTGAAGATTATAATTACATCATTAATAAAATAAAGAGCGCTTAAATACTTACTTTTTAAGCTCTAGCTTTTCCGCAAAATATTCACAGAAATCACGCATTGTTGCACTCATCTTCTGATCGTCTGTTGCTCTCTCGAAAGTATCTGCCATAGATACTAAAGTTTGATGATAAAATTGTTTCATTTCATCTACAGGCATATCTTTCGTCCACAAATCCATTTTTAAAGTATCTTTTTTCTTATGGTCCCAAACAGAAATCATAATTGCCTTTGAAATTTCATTGTCAATTCCACCATCTTTTGCCGTCCAAGAAATTTCTTCAGGAACTTTATTTTCATCTAAACCAACTTTAAATTTAATTTCAGAATTATGTTTAACAGCCATTATTTTTTTGGTTTGTATTTTGATTTATTAAATAAATCGGATTCCTTTATTTCTAATAATTCTTGCAAAGATACATCATTATGTTTCATATATGATTTTACAATTTGCAATCCAATCCAAACTCCAATTTTACCAGGGCTTAAATGATCTTGTTCAGCGTAAAACTTAGAAAAAGGTGCATTTTCAAGAAATCTTTTGTTCAATTTCGTCTCTGTACTAAATAATAGTTTTTTATCAACAAAATACATCCAAACTTGCTCCTCATTTGAAATTGCCCAATTAAATTTATCTTGAGAATATCCTATTTTTATAATGTCAGAAATTAATGGTAAATATAGGTTTAGTAAGTACATTTTTTTTCCTTCATGAATCATTTTGCTTACAAAATTCCTATCGATAGAAGGATGAATTTGTTCCTTTATTATAGCTTTTGCAGCATCCACAACAATGTGTTCTTTTGAATTATTTTCCTTAATATATTTTGGATAGTCCCCATAAAATGGATGAGTTTTTCCAAGATAAACATCCAAAGAAATTAATAATAAACTATCAGCATATATAATTCTACGATCATAATCTATATTTGTTAATATCGTAACAATATTGGGCTCGTTAAAGCTAGGGCTATAGTATTTTATATGTTTAAAAAGAGATAAAAATTCTTTTTCTATGGATGAAAAATCCTTGTAAACCTTCTGAGTTTCTGCAAATAATTCTTGTTCTTGCTTGTCCTTAATTTTTAAGAGCGATAAACTATCTGGAAATTCTTTTGGAAATAAATAAGGATATTTTTCTTTAACTTTTGGCAACGTTTCTTTTTTTGCATTATAAAAATCCACTTCATATCTTTTTATTGAGAAATCAACATTTATTTCAGAAACATCAATTCTGTTCTCATTTTTATCAGAACATGAAAAAAACAGGAACAAAACCATTAAAAATGCAAATAAAAATCTCATAAAGTTTGTATCTTAGTGTCTTAATTTAAAGAACGTTAAAAGTACTAAAATAGTTTATTAATGAACACTGAAAAAGTAGCAGAATACATTATCAATTGGTTAAAAGAATATGCAACAAATGCAAAAGTAAATGGTTTTGTTGTTGGCGTTTCTGGAGGAATAGACTCCGCATTAACATCAACTTTATGCGCAAAAACAGGATTACCTACTTTATGTGTAGAGATGCCTATTCACCAAGCAGAAAGCCAGGTTTCTAGAGCAGAAGAGCATATTCTACAATTAAAAAAACGATTTGAGAATGTTTCTGAAACAAGGGTAAATTTAACATCTACTTTTGAGGATTTTAAAAGTGTGGTTCCGAATATAAAGGAATCTACAAAATTAAATTTATCTTTAGCAAACACTAGAGCTCGTTTACGAATGACTACTTTATATTATTTTGCTGGCTTACAAGGTTTATTGGTGGCTGGAACAGGAAATAAAGTAGAAGATTTTGGTGTTGGTTTCTACACCAAATACGGAGATGGAGGCGTCGATTTAAGTCCGATTGCAAATTTAATGAAATCTGAAGTTTATGAATTAGCTAGATATCTAGGAGTACCAAATTCTATACAAAAAGCAGAACCAACGGACGGTTTGTTTGGTGACAGCAGATCCGATGAAGACCAAATAGGAGCTTCTTATGATGAATTAGAGTGGGCGATGAATATGCAAGATAAAAACAAAACTATTGATGATTTCTATGGTAGGGAAAAAGAAGTATTTAAAATATACATAAGACTAAATACAATTAACCAACATAAAATGATGCCAATTCCTATTTGTGAAATACCTACTAATTTATAGAAAAATAGCTGCAATCATTAACTTTTTAAATAAGCCTATTATTCGATTCCAATTCATTTAATTGTTTTAATCTACAATACAAAAAAAGGTCATGTTTGGGTTAATTGGATGAAATATTTATAAATAGAATGCCTTAACGGTTAATAGTTAAGGCATTTTTTAGGTTTTATATTTTGCCAGTTATTATAATAAGTTAGCAGAAATCATCATTTTTTTAATTCGTACATAAACTCTTTGTTTAGAACCTTTTGAGATTTCAAATGGTAAAAAAACGAATAATTGAATGATTTTTAAGATCAGTAATATTCTTTTCATTTCTCTAAGTTTTTCTTTTTAGCGTTAACAAGATACCTATATAAAATTGTTTTTTTAACTATTTCAATTAAATTTTACATAAAACCGCCTGAATAAAAGAAATATACTTGTATTCTAGATTAAATAATAAATATTGTAAATCTAAAAAGGATAGTAAACAGCGAGAAATTATCTTTCCTTTATTTAAGTGAAACTCTTTTTATGAACCATTAAAAATGTCAAAAGAGAGTTTAAACAGCAATTAAATTATCTTTAAAGTTCTAAAGATTCTTTTCATAAGATAACATTATTGTACTGGGACAAAAGCAAAAAAAACGCTAACCTTCTTATAAAATACGTAACAATAGAATAAATTTTCACAAGTCCTTCAATTATTGCTTTAAAAAAACATCAATTACACAACTCTATTTAATTTTTCAAAAAGTCTCATTTTTAATTGGGTGTAGCTTTTTATCATTTCTAAATCGATATTTTTAGACTGACTTTCTATAGCCTCTTTCATCAATTCTTCAATTTTTTGACCAATTAAAACTCTACGTAAATTAAATACAGAATCATTCACTGCTTTATTTAAAACTTCAAAAGCACTAGTAACATTAATATTTTGCCCCTCCCAATCGCTCAATTTCATATTCGGATTTTCTTCATCCATTAAAATAGCGGTTACGATACTTCTAATATCAGGGTTTTTATGGTTGATTAAACCATCCATTTCAAGTTTTTCAAATTGATTCAATTGATGAATCATTTCTGCATAAATTTCTTGAAAAGTTGAGTTCGAAAACTCAATTTCATCATCATGTAAATGAACATATATTTCGGCAGAAACTAAATTTTGGTATTTTCTTATATCAATTGTTTCTTTGCCTTCTTCATTCGTATTAATAACTTCTTCGACAAATTCAACCTCCTCATTTCCATACAAGAGTAAAATTCTTATAATCTCATTTTCAAGTATTGATAGTTGATCAATTTTTTGAGATGAAACTAGCCCTCCTTTAACCAATCCCATTTGAGCATGCTCTTGATCCAAAAAGTATTCTGGAGGTGGCTGATTTGGATCTACATTGTTATAATTCGAAGTAGTTTTGGCTTTTTGAAAAGATTCTTTCTTTAATAATTGTGCTAATTCACTAAATAAAACTCGCTCAGAAATATCCATAATTCTAGAACATTCTTGCACGTAAACTTCTCTTTGAATGCCATCAGGAATTTTAGAAATACTAGTTACTATATCTCGAATTACGCTTGCTTTTTTTATAGGGTCATTATTAGAATCCTTTAGCAAAAGTGATACTTTAAAGTTGATGAAATCTTGGGCAGAATTTTCTAAATAGTTCTTTAAATCGACATCTGAGTGTGATTTTGCAAAACTATCTGGATCTTCTCCATCAGGAAATTGAACTACTTTTACGTTCATTCCTTGTTCTAAAATTAAATCTATTCCACGAATTGAAGCTCTAATTCCTGCTGCATCTCCATCAAAAAGAACAGTAATGTTTTTTGTTAATCTGTTTACTAATCTAATTTGATCTGAGGTTAATGCTGTACCTGATGAAGCCACAACATTCTCTATCCCTGATTGATTAAAGGAAATTACATCTGTATAACCTTCAACCAAAAAACAATTATCTTGTTTTGCAATTTCTTTTTTAGCCTGATAAATTCCATAGAGAATTTTACTTTTATGATAAATATCGCTTTCAGGTGAATTTAAATATTTCGCAGCTTTTTTATCAGCAGTTAAAATACGCCCTCCAAAACCTAAAATACGACCAGACATTGAGTGAATAGGAAACATCACTCTTCCCTTAAAACGATCGAATTGTTTATTCTCTTTTACAATAGTCAATCCTGTTGAAGCAAGATATTTTAAATCGTATCCTTTTGCTAAAGCTGCTTTTGTAAAATTATCCCACTCATCAATACAATAGCCTAATTCAAATTTTCTAATAGTTTCGTCTTTAAAACCTCGTTCTTTAAAATATGATAATCCTATTGCTTTTCCTTTATTCGAATTCAGCATTAAATCGTGAAAATAGTCCTTAGCAAAATTAGATACCAAAAACATACTTTCGCGTTCATTCATTTGCTCTTTCTGTTCATCGGATTGCTCAGTTTCTTCAATTTCTATATTGTACTTTTTTGCTAACCATTTTAAGGCTTCTGGATACGAATAATGTTCATGTTCCATTAAAAAAGAAACTGCATTCCCTCCTTTTCCCGTAGAAAAATCTTTCCAGATTTGCTTCACAGGAGACACCATAAATGATGGTGATTTTTCATCTGTAAAAGGACTTAATCCTTTAAAGTTACTTCCTGCTTTTTTTAGCTGAACAAACTCACCAATAACCTCTTCTACTCTTGCAGATTCAAAAACGCGGTCTATAGTACTTCTAGAAATCATTTACTTGGTGTGATAAGGAGAAAACAAATATAAGAATTAGATATGTTTATAACTGTAATCTTTATAAAATAAAAAACCTCACTAATTGAATTTAGTGAGGTTTCTCTAATTTAGATATTTTTAATTAAGATGCCGCTCTTAATTTCTTTAAAGTTGTATTTGATAATTTAGCTTCAGCATAACTTTTGGTTACTTTAAATTCTTTTTCATCAGAACTCGGTAAATCAAACATTGCATCTGTAAATATGGCTTCACACAAAGAACGCAAACCTCTTGCGCCTAACTTATATTCTACAGCTTTACCTACAATATAACCTAAAGCACCTTCTGTAATCGTAAACTCAACATCATCCATTATAAATAATTTTGCATATTGTTTAATAATCGAGTTTTTAGGTTCTGTTAAAATTGATCTTAATGTTTTTGCATCTAAAGGATTCATATAGCTTAAGACTGGTAAACGCCCAATAATTTCAGGAATTAAACCAAAAGCTTTTAAATCTGAAGGAATAATATATTGCAATAAATTTTCATGATCAACTTTATCTTCATCTAAAGAAGCACTAAAACCTACAGCTTGCATATTTAGTCGCTTACTGATAATTCTGTCGATCCCTGAAAAAGCACCACCTGCAATAAATAAAATATCTTGTGTATTTACTTCAATAAATTTTTGCTCTGGATGTTTTCTTCCACCTTTTGGGGCTACATTTACAACAGTACCTTCTAATAATTTTAATAATGCTTGCTGAACTCCTTCACCAGAAACATCTCTAGTTATTGAAGGGTTATCTCCTTTTCTGGCAATTTTATCAATTTCATCAATAAAAACGATACCTCTTTCTGCCTTTTCTACATCATAATCTGCAGCTTGTAGCAATCTACTTAAAATACTTTCTACATCTTCCCCAACATAACCTGCTTGTGTTAATACAGTCGCATCTACTATTGAAAATGGGACATTTAACATTTTAGCAATTGTCTTAGCAACTAGTGTTTTTCCTGTTCCGGTTTCACCAACTAAAATGATATTCGATTTTTCAATTTCTACTTCATCCTCATCTTCTGTTTGCAATAAACGCTTATAGTGATTGTATACCGCAACGGCCATTGCACGCTTAGTCTCTATTTGACCAATAATATATTGATCTAAAAACTGTTTAATTTCTTGTGGTTTTTTCAGCATTAAGTCTTTAGATAAGCTGCCTGATTTTGTGTCTGAAACTTCTTCTTCTACAATTCCGTGAGCTTGCTCTATACATTTATCGCAAATATGAGCATCCATACCCGCAATAAGCAAATCTGTTTCTGCTTTTTTTCGTCCACAAAATGAACATTCTAAAATTTCTTCTTTTGACATTATATCCTTCTCTATATGATCATACCGAGCTCATGAATTGATCTCGTTTTTAAAAAGAGATTACTTCAATCGACTCGAAATGACAAAAATGTTTTATTTTCTTACTAAAACTTCATCAATCATACCGTAAGTTTTTGCTTCTTCGGCTTTCATCCAATAATCTCTATCAGAATCGTCATGAACTTTTTCTATAGTTTGTCCTGAATGTTTTGCAATAATTGCATACAATTCATCTTTCAATTTCAAAATTTCTCTTGTCGTAATTTCGATATCAGAAGCTTGACCTTGAGCACCCCCTAAAGGTTGATGAATCATAACCCTTGAGTGTGGCAATGCAGAACGTTTTCCTGGCGCTCCTGCACACATTAAAACAGCACCCATAGAAGCTGCCATACCTGTACAAATTGTCGCTACATCTGGTTTTATGAATTGCATCGTATCATAAATTCCTAAACCCGCATATACTCCTCCACCAGGAGAATTAATGTAAATTGAAATGTCTTTATTAGCATCCACACTTTCTAAAAACAACAATTGAGCTTGAATAACGTTCGCTACTTGATCGTTAATTCCTGTTCCTAAAAAGATAATTCTATCCATCATTAAACGTGAAAAAACATCCATTTGAGTAATGTTCATCTGACGTTCTTCCATAATATATGGTGTTAAACTACTTGTAATTTTACCAAAATGTGTGCTATTTATCCCGTGATGTTTGGTAGCGTATTTTTCGAACTCTTTTCCGTAATCCATTTTGTGATTCTTTTAAAATATTTTGAATTGTAAAGATAAGAAACTATTTGTTACTTTTTTGTTAATGTAACTCGCTAAAAAAAACCTAAATTTTTAAATTCAGGTTTTTTTTGGAGTTAAATTCTGGTCGTAAAATCAGAATTTTATTTTTACTATTTGTAAACTTCTTTAGTAAAGTCTTCGTAAGAAACTTCTTTCGTTTTAAAGCTGATGTGCTCTTTAAAGAATCCTAATAATTTTTGACTAATTAATTGAGATTGTAATTTCTGAGCTTCTTCTTGATTTTGTAAGATTCTACCTGCAATATCCTCTAATTCTTTTTCTTCTGGATTCATATTACCAAATTGAGCCATTTGAGTACGAATAAATCCTTTTGCGTAGTCTACTAATTCTGCATAATCTATTTTGATATCATTATCTTTCATAATCTTTCCTTCGATTAATTGATAACGTAACCCTTTTTCTGATTTGTTATATTCTGCAGCTGCTTCTTCCGTTGATAATGATTTTTCACCTGCTGTAGCTAACCATTTTTGCAAGAATTTTGTAGGTAAATCAAACTTTGTGTTTTCAACTAAATACTCAGTAATTGCATTTAATAATTGTTGATCTCCTTGCTGTTGAAATTGCTTTTCTGCGTCTTCTTTTATTTTTTCTCTTAATTCAGCAACAGAAGTTACACTTCCGTCAGCAAATAATTTATCAAACAGTTCCTTCTCTAAATTAGCCGGTTCCGTTTTTGTAATGTCCTCAACAGTAAAAGTTACCGTGATGTCTAAATCGTGAATTACATCATGGGCAACACCTAAAATGTGTTCTAATTTATGCTCGTCTTCAAACAATTTTTTAGTTTCTAATGCTATAACATCTCCAACTTTCGCACCAATAACTTTCTTTTCGTTTTTCTTTCCTTTTAAGTCTTTAACTAAAAAAGTAGATTTTTTGTTAATTTCTTTTTCTTCATTTATAAAAGTTCCTGTTACATTAGAATGCGCTGCAGCCTCCTCTACAGAAGTCATTTTTCCATAACGAGTTTGAATATTCTTAACTTCTTCGTCAATTAAAGCTTCAGTAGCAACGATATTATACTGTTTTATTTTGTTTTTTTCACTTAAATCGATTTCAAATTCTGGAACCAAACCTAATTCGAATTCAAAAGAAAAAGTCTCTGCATCCCAGTCAAAATCTTCTTTTATTCTTGGAATAGGGTTTCCTAAAATATCTAATTTTTCTTCTGCTAAAAACTTATTTAAAGACTCTTGTAAAAGCTTGTTAACTTCATCTATCATTATAGACTTACCATATTGCTTTTTTATCATTCCCATTGGTACATGCCCTTTTCTAAAACCTGGAATGTCAGCTTTTTTACGATAATCCGTTAATAATTCTGTTACTTTTTTTTGATAATCTCCAGCAACTATATCAACTTTTACAACTGCATTTAATGCATCTACGTTTTCTTTTGTAATATTCATTTCTTGTTATGTCTAGTTCTTAAAAAATCGACTGCAAAATTAATCAATTTTATTCACCTTACAAAAGTTTAAATACTTCAATTTCAGCAAATTCGTTTTATTTAAAAAAATAAAACAAAACTACAAGACGTATTAAAAAAAATTAAAAAAATTATGTAATTTTGCACAACTTCATTCCTGACTTATAAAGGGAATAATCAAAAAAAACTAAATGCAATACAAAAGAATTCTTTTAAAATTAAGTGGTGAAGCTTTAATGGGCGATCGACAATATGGTATAGACCCTAAACGTCTTTCAGAATATGCAAAGGAAATTAAGGAAGTTGTAGAAAAAGGAATTGAAGTTGCTATTGTTATTGGTGGTGGAAATATTTTTAGAGGTGTTGCTGGTGCAAGTAATGGTATGGATCGTGTTCAAGGCGACCATATGGGTATGCTCGCTACATGTATAAATGGTTTAGCACTTCAAAGTGCTCTTGAAGATGAAGATGTGCATACTCGTTTACAAACCGCTTTAGAGATAAAAGAAGTTGCAGAACCTTATATTAAGAGAAAAGCAATTAGACACTTAGAAAAAGGACGTGTAGTAATATTTGGCGCTGGTACAGGAAACCCTTATTTTACAACAGATACGGCTGCCGTTTTAAGAGCAATTGAAATTAATGCTGATGCTATTTTAAAAGGAACTAGAGTTGATGGAGTTTATAATGTAGATCCTGAAAAAGATAAAAATGCGATTAAATTTGAAACAATTACTTTTAAAGATGTTATTGCTAAAGGTTTAAAAGTAATGGATATGACTGCATTTACTTTAAGTGAAGAAAATAAATTACCAATAATCATCTTTGATATGAACAAGAACGGAAACTTAATGAAATTAGTTTCTGGAGAAAAAATTGGTACAATAGTTGACAATTAATAATCAAAATCTTTAAATTTTAAAAAGATGAACGAAGAAATTGAATTTATTCTAGATACTGCTAAAGAAGCAATGAGTAATGCAATCGAGCATTTAGAAAAAGAATTACGCTCCATTAGAGCAGGAAAAGCGACGCCTGCAATGCTAGGTACAGTTATGGTTGATTATTACGGGTCTCAAACTCCTTTAACCCAAGTCGCCAATGTAAACACACCAGATCCCAGAACATTAAGTATTCAACCTTGGGAAAAAAACATGTTACAAGCAATTGAAAAAGCAATTCAAATAGCAAATCTTGGTTTAAACCCTATGAATAACGGTGATATTATAATGATTAATGTACCACCCTTAACAGAAGAACGTAGAATTGGTTTAGCTAAACAATCAAAAGCTGAAGCAGAACATGCTAAAGTTGGTATTAGAAATGCACGTAAAGATGCAAATAACGATATCAAAAAAACAGATATTTCTGATGACATGAAAAAAATTGCAGAAGATGATGTTCAGAAGATGACAGACACTTTTGTAAAAACTATCGAAGGAATCCTCTCTTTAAAAGAGAAAGAAATAATGACTGTTTAAGTCAATAAGAATTGATAAAAAAAGAGTGTTTTAAAACACTCTTTTTTTACTTACAACACCTATTGCAATTTAATTAACTTGGCAAAAATAAATAAATGAATTTCTGGACAAAAGTTGCGGGCATAATTTTAAGAAACCGTTACTTGGTTTTATTAGTCATTGCGATCATTACTGGTTTATTAGCATCGCAGATGAAGTATATGAAATTCTCATATACAGAGGCAAACTTATTACCAAAAAATCATGAAGCTAATTTAGAGTATAATAAATTTCTAGAAATTTTTGGTGAAGAAGGAAACTTAGTAATTCTTGGTATTAAAGATTCTACTGTTTTTACGCCTCAAAAATTTAATGCTTGGAATAATTTAGTACATAAATTTAAAGATTTAGAAGAAATAGACTTTACACTTTCTATTGCTGATGTTCAAAAACTGAAAGCAGATAGAAAAAAAAGAAAATTTATTTTAGAACCCTTGTATGACAAAGACCCAACAACAAAGAAAGAAGTTTTAGAAATTAAAAAACAACTTTTTGAGAAGCTTCCATTTTATGATAATTTACTTTTTAATAAAGAAACAGGAACCTTACAAACTGCTATCTATATTAAAAAAGAGATCATAAACACTCCAAAACGAAGAGATTTTATTTTTGAAACACTAATTCCGACGATTGAAAAGTTTGAAAAAGAGAACAATTTGGATGTTCGAATTTCTGGAATGCCATATATAAGAACAATAAACGCTCAAAATATTCAAAATGAAATTGTTCTTTTTGTAGGAGGAGCCTTAGGAATTACAGCTGTTATTTTCTTCTTCTTTTTTAGATCTTTTAGAGCTACTTTTATTACACTTTTAGTAGTAACAATTGGTGTTACTTGGGCTCTTGGTTTTATTGGTTTATTCAGATATGAAATTACAGTTTTATCCGCATTAATACCTCCTTTAATTATTGTCATTGGTGTTCCCAATGCTGTTTTTCTCATCAACAAATATCAGCAAGAAATTAAAAAACATGGTCAGCAAGCAAAAGCTTTACAGCGTGTAATTTCTAAAATTGGTAATGCTACTTTAATGACCAATATTACAACGGCCTCTGGTTTTGCAACTTTTGTTTTTGTAAAAAGTGATTTATTACGTGAATTCGGAATTTTAGCTTCCGTAAATATCATTAGTATTTTTATTCTTGCCTTATTGATTATTCCAATTATCTACAGTTTTATGCCACTTCCAAAAAAGAAACATTTAAATCATCTTGAAAGAAGATGGATTGAAAATGTTGTTGACTGGATGGAGAGAACTGTAAAAGAGCGACGAATTACTATCTATATAGCAACCGTAGCTATTATTATTCTAGGAATTATTGGTGTTTACAAAATTAAAGTTTCTGGCAGTTTAATTGAAGACATGCCAAAAAGTATGGACTTTTATAAAGACATTAAATTCTTCGAGAAAGAGTTTGGTGGAATTATGCCTTTAGAAATTTTAATTGATACTAAAAAAGACAAAGGAGTCATGAAATTATCCACTTTAAAAAAGATGGATAAAATTAATGAAACCATAGAAACTTTCCCTGAATTATCTAAACCTATTTCTGTTGTAAATTTAGTAAAATATACAAAACAGGCGTATTATAACGGAAATCCTAAATATTATCAATTACCTACGAGTCAAGAACAAAGTTATATTTTTTCTTACACTAAAAACTCAAATAGTGATGCAGGAATGTTAAAGAATTTTGTTGATTCTACAGGACGTTATGCAAGAATAACAACCTTTATGAAAGATATTGGTACTGATAAAATGGATGTTATTCAAGAGCGGCTAAAAGCTGTAATTAATAAAGAATTTCCATCAGATAAATATTCAGTATCTATTACGGGTAAAGCATTGGTATTTATAAAAGGAACGAACTATCTGATCAAAAATTTAGTTTTTTCTTTATCCCTGGCTATTCTTTTGATTGCCCTTTTTATGGCTTGGATGTTTAGATCGCCTCAAATGATTTTAATTTCGTTGCTACCAAACATTCTTCCTTTGCTAATTACCGCAGGGCTAATGGGATTTTTTGACATCCCTATAAAACCATCAACAATTTTAGTTTTTAGTATTGCTTTTGGTATTTCAGTGGATGACACCATACACTTTTTAGCAAAATACAGGCAAGAATTAATTGCCAACAAATGGCGAATAAAACCTTCTGTTTATGCTGCTTTGCGCGAAACTGGAGTGAGTATGTTTTATACTTCTATTGTATTGTTCTTTGGCTTTTTAGTATTTACACTTTCAAGTTTTGGAGGGACAATAGCTTTAGGGGGCTTAGTTTCTATAACTTTATTATTAGCTATGGTTTCTAACTTACTGTTATTACCTTCTTTGCTGTTAACTTTCGAAAAGAAAATTGCCAACAAGAAAGTATTTAAAGAACCTTCAATGAAAATTATACCTCCAAAAGAAGATAAAACTAAGAAATAAAAAAACCTCTACTATTTACAATAGCAAAGGTTTTTTTACAGTTGTAATTTTGGGTAATAATTAATCTTAAAACCCAGATTACAATTTATATTCTTCATATTTATTTGATATTTTTTTTAGACGTTTAAAGTCTCTCTAAAAGTTGAAAGTTATTCCGATAAATTGGTTCATCTTATATACACTCCCTCTGATTTAACTGTAACTAGATGTTATTTTACATATCTATTTCATACAAAAACCCAGACATTAAGGTTATTTTACCAGTAATTAAAAACTAAAAAACTCCTATTAACATCCGCCTAAATTAAAGTTACACCTACTTTTTAATCTTTTCCTCTTAAATCAGCTTTTAACTAATGAGCTGCCCTACTAAAAGTAATGCTATTGTTCCTTTTTATTAACTGAATTTAAATCATTTATACAACTAGTATTTTTATATTTTTATTGGCAATTCATCATTGCTCATTTTGTAGCAAAAAAGTATCTTTACATTTGAGTATATATATTTTGAATCAAATCAAACAATAGAAAGAGATGAAAGAGAAGAACATTGCCGAAATTTTAAAATCGAATTTAGTTTTACAAGAGGTAGAATTAAAAGGTTGGGTAAGAACTTTTAGAAGTAATCGTTTTATTGCTTTAAATGATGGTTCTACAATAAAAAATATACAATGTGTTATCGACTTTGAAAATACCTCTGAAGAAACTTTAAAAAGAATAACAACTGGAGCCGCAATTTGTGTCAAGGGAACTTTAGTTGAAAGTCTAGGAAGAGGACAAACTTTTGAAATCCAAGTATCCCAAATTGAAATACTTGGAGACTCTAATCCTGATGAATACCCAATACAGCCTAAAAAACATAGCTTCGAATTTTTAAGGGAAAATGCCCATTTAAGAGTTAGAACAAATACATTTAGTGCAGTAATGCGTGTACGTTCTAAACTATCTTTTGCCGTTCACAAATATTTTCAAGAAAATGGTTTTAACTACGTAAATACTCCAATAGTAACAGGTTCTGATGCAGAAGGTGCAGGAGAAATGTTTAGAGTTACTACTTTTGAAGACAACAAGGCACCATTAACTGAAGATGGAAAAATTGATTATTCTAAAGACTTTTTTGGTAAAGAAACCAACTTAACAGTCTCTGGACAATTGGAAGCAGAAACTTTTGCAATGGCCTTAGGCAAAGCTTATACTTTTGGTCCTACATTTAGGGCAGAAAACTCTAATACAACCCGTCATTTAGCAGAATTTTGGATGATTGAGCCTGAAGTTGCTTTCATGGATTTAGATGGAAATATGGATTTAGCTGAAGATTTTATAAAATATGTAATCAATGATGTTTTAGAAAACTGTAAAGACGATTTAGCTTTTTTAGATGAACGATTAACACAAGAAGAAAAAAGCAAGCCTCAAGCTGAAAGAAGTGAATTAAATTTATTAGAAAAATTACGTTTTGTAGCGGATAATAATTTCAAACGTGTCTCTTACACAGAAGCTATCGATATTTTAAGAAATTGTAAACCAAATAAAAAGAAAAAATTTCAATTTCCTATTAATGAATGGGGAGCAGATTTACAATCTGAACATGAACGGTTTTTAGTTGAAAAGCACTTTAAATGTCCAGTAATCTTATTTGATTATCCAGCAAATATCAAAGCATTTTACATGCGCTTAAACGATGACGGAAAAACAGTTAGAGCTATGGATGTTTTGTTTCCAGGAATTGGAGAAATTGTCGGAGGAAGCCAAAGGGAAGAACGTTACGATGTTTTAATTGAAAAAATGAAAGCTCTTAATATTGAAGAGGAAGAACTTTGGTGGTATTTAGATTTGCGTAAGTTCGGGACTGCTGTTCATTCTGGTTTTGGTTTAGGTTTTGAACGTCTGGTACAATTTACTACAGGAATGAGTAATATTAGAGATGTAATTCCTTTTCCAAGAACACCTCAAAATGCAGACTTTTAAATGCTAAAGCAAAGCTTACAATACAAACTGTTACAAAAATTATCTCCTCAGCAAATTCAGTTGATGAAGCTAATTCAGTTACCTACACAAGCTTTTGAAGAACGTTTAAAACAAGAAATTGAAGAAAACCCGGCTTTAGACACTGGCAAAGAAGAATTAGATTCTATAGATGATGATCTGTCTAATGAATATGATGATGATGACAATGAAAAAAGTGATGTTGATGAGATAAACATTGATGAGTATTTAAGTGATGATGAAATACCTAGTTATAAAACTCAAGCGAACAATTACTCAGCGGATGATGAAGAAAAAAACGTTCCATATGCAGCAGGAACAACTTTTCACCAATCTTTAAAAAATCAATTAAACACCTTCCGCTTAGATGAAGAAGAGCGTATAATTGCGGAGTTCTTAGTCGGTAGTATTGATGATAGCGGTTACATTAGAAGAGAGATTATTGACCTTGTTGATGATCTAGCTTTTACGGCAAATGTATTTACAACTGAAGAAAAAGTAATTATAATTTTAACAAAAGTAGTGCATAATTTAGATCCCGTTGGTGTAGGTGCAAGAGACTTAAAAGAATGTTTAATCATTCAATTAAAAGCGAAAGAAAAAAATAAGATTAGAAGTTTATCAATAGAAATATTAGAAAGTGCTTTTGATCATTTTGTGAAAAAACACTATCGGAAACTTCAAGAAAAATTCAATATTTCTGAAGAAAGCCTCAAAGAGGTAAATACTGAAATTTCAAAATTAAATCCGAAACCAGGAAGTTCCTATGCGGGTAACAATAAAATAGCTGAGCAAATTGTTCCAGATTTTTCTATCAAAATTTTAGATGGTGAATTAGATTTAACATTAAATTCAAGGAATGCTCCAGAACTGCATATTTCTAGGGAATATAATAATATGTTAAAAGGGTATCAAGAATCTACTGTAAAAAGTAAATCTCAAAAAGATGCCGTCTTTTTTATCAAACAAAAACTAGACTCCGCAAAATGGTTTATAGATGCTATTAGACAACGCCAACAAACTTTATTGGTCACTATGAACACGATTATGCAATATCAATATGATTATTTTTTAACCGGTGATGAGCGCAAGCTAAAACCAATGATTTTAAAAGATATTGCTGATAAAATTAACATGGATATCTCTACTGTATCTAGAGTTGCTAATAGCAAATTTGTATCTACTCCCTACGGAACAAAACTAATTAAAGAGTTCTTTTCTGAATCAATGAAAAATGATCAAGGTGAAGATGTTTCCACCAAAGAAATTAAAAAGATTTTAGAAACTGTTATATCTGAAGAAGACAAAAGAAAACCTTTAACAGATGAGAAATTATCTATTATTTTAAAAGAAAAAGGATACCCAATTGCAAGAAGAACTATTGCTAAATATCGTGAGCAATTAGATTTACCTGTTGCTCGATTACGTAAAGAAATATAGTGCGTTTTTATAAACTCATATCTACGATTCTACATCCCATTGTAATACCAACTATTTTGGTAATGTTGTATTTCTTATTAATCCCGAATAATCTTTCACATGATCAAAAATTAGCAATTTTAAGTGTAGTTTTTATAGTTAGCTATTTAATTCCTTTGTTAATTTTAATGGTTTTAAAAAAAATTAGAATTATTAAGAGCCATGAACCAAACGATATAAAAGAACGCAAGCTACCCATTGCGTTAATGATCATAATTTTTTATTTATTAGGTAATTTATTGATGAGCATTCCTAATTTAAGAGATTTAGGGTTCCTTTTTTGTGCAACATCTTTAGGGTTATTTTTAATTTATATTCTTTTTAATTTAAAAATAAATGCAAGTCTACATTTACTGTCATTTGGAATTTCTACAGGATATTTTATGGTTTTAAGTAGTTATTATTCCCAATCTTTTACAACTACTATTATCGTTATAATTTTACTTTCAGGCCTATTAGCAAGCGCAAGATTGCATTTAAAGGCGCATACTACAAAAGAAATCTATATTGGTTTTTTTATAGGTGTTTTAGCAAATTTTTGTTTGAATTATTTTTTATAAGATATAGAAAATCAAACCAAACTTTAATATACTCGTATTGATCGTTGATTCAGTATTTCCAAAAATAGGGGTTAGCCCATAAAATATATTGATATTGAATTCATCATAACCTGCAGAAAGCGTTAAGCCATACTGAAGCCTACTAAAACCAAGTACGTTCTTATAATTAAAACTTTTGCTATCTTCAATAACCACAAACTTATTTGATAAGTTATATAGGAATTTGATACCACCATAAATTCTCCAAAAATCATATTTTTTTGAGTTTGATGTTCGCCATCTCAACTCCAGTGGAAATTCTAAATTGTGAGCTTTGAATGTATTTGAATTCGTGTCAACGGAAGTGCCAAAAATAGTTTCATTATTAATTACTCGAACTTCTATGTCGTGATTAAAAAAATCAAAGCCATACCCAATACCTGCTGCAACGGAAAAACTTCCTTTTTTATTCAAAATAACATCTTTCATAAAACCAGTTGAAAGACTATAAGAAAACCCACTTTTAGAAGTTCCTGTAGGCTGTTTAAAAAACTGAGCATAGGAAATTGATGCGTAAACTTGGTCTTCAGCATAGCTGTCTCCCAACTGCAGGGAGTCTTTTTGTGCGCATATCTGAAAAGCACTTAGTACACAAAATATTAAGTAAACTAATTTTTTCATTTTAATCTAACGTACTATAAAGATACAATATTTGAAAATAAAGTAAATTTAATTTGACGAATAACAAAAAAGGGTAATTCTAGATGAATTACCCTTTTTAATCTTTAAATTATATGATTAATTACCAGCACCTTTCGAAGCGGAATAACTAATTTTAAGCGCATTTGCATCTCTTAATTTCAATCTAATATCTGTGATTGTACCTACATTAGATTCTTTATCAGCTTTAATAGAGGTTGTCATAAAAGGAACCTCAGCTTCAGACACTTTAGATCTTGCATTAATAATAAAGGCAGGAACTTGTTCAGCTGAAGAAATTTTATCATTTAACTGAATTTTGTTATAGCCAACACCGTGCTTACTAGGATCTTTTGATTTACCAACATAAATAGTACAAACTAAGCTCTTATGCTCCAATTTCTTAACTTCAGATGCACTTGGTAATCTAGGATTTTCTATTCTTAAGTCTGTCTCTCTCATGGTAGTTGTTACCATGAAGAAGAATAATAACATAAAAACGATATCTGGCAAGGCAGCTGTATTTACGGCTGGCATTCCCTTTTTCTTCTTTCTAAATTTAGACATGTGTTAAATTTTAAATTAATTATGATGTTGGTTCCGCATCAGATATAATTTGAGGATATGCCGTCTTGATATCTTCAACTTTTTTCTTTAAAGCTGCGTTACTTTTATTATCCTTGTAAGACTCTTCAAGTTCATCAAAAGACATATTATAACGTTTCATACACAATCTATTTCTTAAAACAGTATATGCTCTAAGAAGTTCATTCTGTACTTTAATATAGGTACCATATTCTGTACCCCTATCGCTTTGAACAGATATAATTGCTTTATTTGGATGATCCGAAGAAGAATCGCTTCTCTCTCCTTCACAATAATCACAAGATTCACCTGGCGTTCCATCTTCATTAGGTTTTCCTAAACCCCCACCGTTATCTATAAATTTAACAGCAGCATCCCTAATATCTTTAACATCCATACGCTCCCCTTCTACAAGAAGTTCGTTGTTTCTGTTGATATTTACCTCAAAAATATTCTTCTCTTTAATTACCGGCGGCACATAATCTGCGGGTGGCTTTTCTGACAACTTCTTAGACACACCGGAATCTACATTCATGGTTGTTGTTACTAAGAAGAAAATTAATAACAAGAAGGCAATATCTGCCATAGAACCTGCATTAATTTCTGGATTTTCTCTTCTTGCCATAGTTTATGATTTAACTAATCCTTTTAATAAATCCCAAACAAAAAATATACTAGCAATACCCCCTAAGATAATACTATACCATATTCCTGTACCAACCCAATGATTAATAGAAGAACCTTCTTCTCCTCCTGGCTCAATACTTCCCGCTGCATTATATACTGCATTACTGTCAGAAAGAAAATAAGCAACAGCTAATAAAACAGCTAACACTCCTAATCCTCCTAAAGTTTTCTTTAAATTTTCTGGGTTTCTAATTAAACTCCATAAAGAAAGACCAATTGTAATTACTACAGCCGCTAGAAATAAATAATAAGAATAAGAGATTAATGGACTCACTACAGTGTTTTGTAAATTATCTACATTATCTACTATTTCCTGGGCATCTTCCATAAAAATTCTTATGAAAAGAATACCACCAATAATAGCTATTGCTGCAATTACAAAATTTAAAATTTTATTACTTTTCATATTGAGTATTATTTTTTATACTTTACTAATAAATCTACCAAAGAGATAGACGCGTCTTCCATATTGTTTACAATACTATCGATTTTTGCAACGATGTAATTATAAAAAATTTGAAGAATAATAGCTACAATAAGACCAAATACAGTCGTTAATAATGCTATTTTAATACCTCCTGCAACTACTGCTGGAGAAATATCATTTGCTACAGCAATATCATTAAAGGCTCCAATCATACCAATTACAGTACCCATAAAACCAAGCATTGGTGCTAATGCAATAAATAAAGAAATCCATGAAACGTTTTTCTCTAATTGACCCATTTGAACACCACCATAAGACACAACTGCTTTTTCAGCTTCTTCTACCCCTTCATCTACTCTATCTAAGCCTTGATAAAAAATTGAAGCAACAGGACCTTTTGTATTTCTACATACTTCTTTAGCAGCTTCTACTCCACCAGAACTTAATGCGTCATCTACACTTGCTAACAACTTTTTAGTATTCGTTGTTGCCATGTTTAAATAAATAATTCTTTCAATGGAAATAGCTAATCCTAAGATTAATGCTACTAATACAATTCCCATAAATCCTGGACCACCATCAATAAAGTTTTGCTTTAAAACTTGGTGAAAAGTTTGCGCTTCAGTTGCTGCTTCTTGAGCGAAAGTTGATTGAATAGCTCCAAAAAACATAAATCCTGTTACAGATAAGACATTTACTACTTTTTTCATCTTTGTTATAATTAATTTTAATAGTTAACTGGTTAAAGGTATAATTTTTTCGCCTCAAATAAAGAAAAAACCAAGATACTTTCTTTATTTTTTAGAAGAATCTTATTTGTCTTATTTAAGAGAGTGCCAAGTAACAAAAAATGTTATGCATAAAAAAATTTTTTTTATTCTATTTCTAATATTTTGGCAGTTTTATTATACAAATCTTTACTTTTTAGTAAAACTTTTAAAATTTAAGAAATTTCACCTCTTAATGATTTTTCAAAGTAGATCTTAAACTCTTCAAAAGATAAATTTTCACTTAGTAGGTGCATTAATTTTGCAATTGCAGATTCCGTGGTAATATCCTTTCCACTTACCACACCTATTTGTTTTAAAGCTACACTTGTTTCATAATGACCTTGAATTACATGTCCTCCAGAACATTGTGTAACATTAATAATTCTAATATCTCTATGTATTGCTTCTTTTAGCAAGTCTAGAAACCAGTTTTCATCTGGCGCATTTCCTGATCCATAAGTTTCTAAAACCACACCTTTTAAACCCTCTATAGCTAAAATATTATTTACAACTTTTTCTGTGATTCCAGGAAAAAGCTTCAATATTACAACATCTGTTATTAGTCTTTTTCTAATGATTAGTTCTTTTTTTTCTATTAGAGGTTTATAAATATAATGCTCACTAAAAGTTAGATGAACACCACTTTCTGCCAAAGCAGGATAATTCATCGAGGAAAAAGCTTCAAATTGTTCTGAATTAATCTTAGTAGTTCTATTTGCTCTATAAAGTTTATATTCAAAATACAAACATACTTCAGAAATAATTGGTTTGTCTTGTTGTCTAGCACAGGCAATTTCTATAGAAGTAATTAAGTTTTCTTTTGCATCTGTTCGTAAATCACCAATTGGTAATTGAGAACCTGTGAATATGATTGGTTTTTGTAAGTTTTCAATCATAAAACTAATCGCTGAAGAAGTGTATGACATCGTATCTGAACCTGTTAGCACGACAAAACCATCAAACTTTTTATAATTTTCCTGAATAACTTCAACAATATCTACATAGTACTTCGTATTCATGTTAGATGAATCTATAGGCTCATCAAAGGAAATGCTTTTTATATTACAGTTTAACTGCTGTAATTCAGGTATTTTTTCTACAATTTGACTAAAATCAAATGCTTTTAAAGCATTCGTTTTATAATCTTTAATCATACCGATAGTACCGCCAGTATAAACAAGTAATATAGAAGGTTTTTTTGTCATTTTGTCATTTTTATACTCCAAACAATACATTGGAATACTTTATGCTGTAAATTTATCAAACAAAAACGATATAAAAATTTAAAACAATATAAATTATGATAGGATTCTATATATTAATCGGAGCAATTTCTTTAGTAAGCTGGTTCGTTAGTAATAAACTGAAAAGTAAGTTTAAAAAATATTCTAAAGTTCAATTAAAAAATGGGATGACTGGCGCCGAAATTGCAGAAAAAATGCTTTCTGACAACGGGATTTTCGATGTAAAAGTAATTTCTACTCCTGGTAGATTAACAGATCACTACAACCCTAAAGATAAAACTGTAAATTTAAGTGAATCTGTTTACAGCCAGAGAAATGCTGCTGCTGCTGCAGTTGCTGCGCACGAGTGTGGTCACGCAGTGCAACATGCAAAAGCATACAGTTATTTAACAATGCGTTCTCAGTTAGTGCCAATTGTAAGTGTTACCTCTAAATTTTCTCAGTGGTTAGTAATCGGAGGATTAATTTTAGGTGCTGCTTCTGGAGCAACAGGAATTGGTTTTTATATTGCCATTGCAGGTTTAATCTTTATGGGGTTTGCAACATTATTTAGTTTTATTACGTTGCCCGTAGAATACGATGCAAGTAATAGAGCTTTAGCGTGGTTAAAAAATAAAAACATGATTTCTCAACAAGAATTAGCGGGTGCAACAGATGCCTTAAAATGGGCGGCACGAACTTATTTAGTTGCCGCTTTAGGTTCTTTAGCAATGCTGTTATATTGGGGACTGCAAGTTTTAGGAGGAAGAGATTAACATCTAAGGTGTTTTTACATATTTTACTCTAATGATATAAAAGTTTACAGATAAATGCTCTTGATTTTATCAAGAGCATTTATCTATAAACAATATTTTTTGTACTTTCAATAGAATTAAGGCATATATTCAACTTTACTTGAATCCATTGCATTGGAATTGGTTATTATAAATTATTATTACCTCGCTAAGTAACCAAAATATAAAGTCAACAACCACTTTTTCAAAAAAATATTTAGCAAAAGATATATGCCTGTTTCAATGTATTTTACATACTCTTTTGAGAACCTAAAAAGCGGAGTATAGAAAGTACGAAATAACTATAAAAAAAAATATATTATAAATTTACTTCTATATTTTTTCCTTTTTATTTAATATTTGGCATTATTTATGTATTTTTCTGCTTAATAATTAATTAAAAAAAAACTATGAAAAAGATTATTTTATCAATCGCTATGTTAACTTCTATAGCTTTTATTTCATGCTCATCTGATGATGATGAAACACAAAACGCTTGTGAAACTTGTGATGTAGGAGCTCTATTGGGTATTCCTGCAGTTACTGAATTTTGTGACAATGGAGACGGCACCATTACATCGACTGTTTTTGGGGAGTCAACTACCGAGAGTTTAGAGGGCCTAAGCTTCGAAACCTTTGTTGCAAATCTAAAATTATTAGGAATTACTTGTAATTAAATTATTTATTTACTCAGTCAATCTTAAATGCTCTCAATTTTATTGAGAGCATTTTGTTTATTAATCATTCAACTTTAAAACAGCCATAAATGCCTCTTGCGGTATTTCTACATTCCCTACTTGACGCATACGTTTCTTTCCTTTTTTCTGCTTTTCTAACAATTTACGCTTACGAGAAATATCTCCTCCATAACATTTTGCTGTTACATCTTTACGCAATGCTTTTGTAGTTTCACGCGCAATAATTTTTGCTCCGATTGCTGCCTGAATAGGAATATCAAACTGCTGTCTTGGAATTAATTCTTTTAGTTTCTCAACTATTTTTTTACCAATTGTATAGGCATTATCTGCATGTAATAAAGCAGAAAGTGCATCTACAGGAGAACCGTTTAATAAAATATCTACTCTGACCAGTTTAGACTCTCTCATTCCTATTGGGGAATAATCGAAAGAAGCATAGCCTTTGGATACTGTTTTTAAACGATCATAAAAATCAAAAACGATTTCTGCCAAAGGCATGTCAAACGTCAGTTCTACTCTTTCTGTTGTTAAGTAGGTTTGATTCGTGATTTCACCACGTTTTTCAATACACAAACTCATTACTTGGCCAACAAAATCTGCCTTTGTTATAATACTTGCTTTAATATATGGTTCTTCTACTTTCTCTAATCTTGATGGATCTGGCAAATCTGTTGGATTGTTTAACAACACAATCTCTGTTGGATTTTTCTTAGTATACGCGTGGTACGAAACATTGGGAACTGTTGTAATAACGGTCATGTTAAATTCACGCTCTAACCGTTCTTGAATAATTTCCATATGCAACATCCCTAAGAATCCACAACGAAAACCAAAACCTAAAGCGGCAGAACTTTCTGGTACAAAAACTAAAGAAGCATCATTTAATTGCAGTTTTTCCATGGAATAACGCAATTCCTCATAATCTTCTGTATCTACGGGATAAATTCCTGCAAAAACCATTGGTTTTACGTCTTCAAAACCATCAATATTTTCTGTTGTAGGGTTTAGTGCATCCGTAATTGTATCCCCTACTTTTACCTCTTTTGCTGTTTTAATTCCTGTAACTAAATAACCAACATCACCTGTTTTTACCGATTTTCTTACAACTTGCTCTAATTTTAAAGTACCTACTTCATCCGCAAAATATTCATTATTTGTTGCCATGAACTTAATACGTTGTCCTTTTTTAATTTCTCCATTAAAAACACGGAAATACGTTTCAATCCCTCTGTAAGAATTGTAAACTGAATCGAAAATTAAGGCTTGTAATGGTGCATCCGGATCTCCTTTAGGAGCAGGAATTCTATCGATAATTGCTTCTAAAATATTTTCAACTCCAAAACCAGTTTTTCCACTTGCATGAATAACATCTTCTGAATCACAGCCTAACAAATCTACAATATCATCTGTTACTTCCTCTGGATTTGCTGAAGGCAAATCAATTTTATTTAAAATTGGAATAATTTCTAAATCGTTCTCTAAAGCTAAATAAAGATTAGAAATAGTTTGGGCCTGTATACTTTGTGCAGCATCTACTATTAGTAAAGCGCCTTCACAAGCTGCAATGGAACGAGAAACTTCGTAAGAGAAATCTACGTGGCCTGGCGTATCAATTAAATTTAAAATATACTGCTCGCCTTTGTGCGTATAATCCATTTGAATGGCGTGTGATTTTATGGTAATACCGCGTTCACGCTCTAAATCCATACTATCTAATAACTGATCTTTCTTTTCACGATCTGTTACTGAGCCTGTAAATTCTAACAACCTATCTGCTAACGTACTTTTACCATGATCAATATGTGCGATAATGCAAAAGTTCCTTATGTTCTTCATACTTCGTTTTCTAACTGCTTTAGGATAGCAAAGATATGTTATTTACAAACCTTGTCAAATAAAAAAAGTACAATGAAATTCATTGTACTTTTTTTTTTAAAATATTTAAAATTGCAAAACCCTTTCTAGTTTATAAATAGCGAGTTTAAACTCTTCCCAATTAATAGTATCATCAATAGAAATATCATAACCTTTTAATAATTCGTTGGCAACGACACCACTTAAAAAACCATTTACTTCAGCATCTTTTAGCAACCGTTTTATTTCAGAGATTTTTAATCGAGCATGCTCGTCTGAAAGAAAAAAACTAAAAGCTTCTTCTGGTGTATCAAATTGATTTGTAATTAAAATTCTAATCTTTCTTAAAATACTTTCTTTTGCTTCCATAATTTTATTTTTTTATTAATAATGTATTAATATAAGAAATAAAATTAACTTATTCAATTGATCTACTTTATCAGAAGACATTTTTGATGTATTCTCATTTCACAAAAAGGATCTCTCGAAAGAAAATAAACTACATTGTTAGTCTTGCCATTCTGCAATAAATAAATTCGTATCTCTACCACCTCCATTATTTCTATTGGAAGAAAAAGCTAACTTTGTACCATCATTTGAAAACACAGGAAAAGCATCAAAAGTTTCTCCATGCGTAACTCTTTCTAAATTTTTTCCATCCAAATCTATTAAATATAAATTGAAAGGAAAACCTCTTTCTGCTTCAAAGTTTGAAGAAAACAAAATCTTTTTTCCTGAAGGATGAAAAAATGGACTCCAATTTGCATTTCCTAAATCTGTTAATTGACGCAATTCAGAGCCATCTGAATTACAAATATAAAGTTCCATTTCTGTAGGCTCTACCAAACCTTCTTCTAATAAATCTTTGTATGCCTTTATTGCTGCTTTCGTTTTTGGTCTAGAAGATCGAAAAATAATTTTTGTTCCATCTGGCGAGAAAAATGCACCTCCGTCATACCCTAATTCATTTGTAATTTGTTTCACATTAGAACCATCTATATTCATTGTGTACAACTCTAAATCTCCACTTCTGGTAGATGTAAATACAATTTTATCCCCTTTTGGTGAAACGGTTGGCTCTGCATCATAGCCTTTTTCATTCGTTAATTGTTTAACAATGTTACCCTGCAAGTCTGCAACAAAAATATCGAAACTATCATAAACAGGCCAAATATATTTTCCATTTTTACGCAAAGGAACATCAGGACACTGATCGTCGACTAAATGCGTTGAAGCATAAATAATATGTTTATTATCCGGCAAGAAATAAGCACAAGTTGTTCTTCCCTTGCCTGTCGAAATCATTGGTGGCATCTCATTTTTAAAGGAAGCATCTGCATCCATTAAAAACATTTGATCACAGCTAACATTCCAGTTTTTATTGTTAGATTGAAATACGATCTGTTTATCGTCAAAACTCCAATATGCTTCCGCATTATCACCACCAAAAGTTACTTGCTTTAAACTTTTAAAATGAATTTCTTCTGGGTAAATTAAGGAATCTTTTACAATAATTTTTTCAATTGATTTTATTTCTGTCTCTTTTTTGTCATTTTTACAAGACACCAATATAAAAGCAAATACAAATAGATAAACAACTCTCATTTTCTCAATTATTAATTAACTTTGCAAAAATAATATTTATCATCATGAGAAACCTCTTGTTTTTAATCTTTTTATGTTTTTTGATTTCTTGTAAACAACCTATTAATCAAGAAACTAGAATTCACGAAGATGTTACCTTTTTAGCTTCTAATAAATTAGAAGGAAGACAAACTGGAACAAAAGGTGAAAAAGCTGCAGCAAGTTATATTGAAAAAAGGTTTCAAGAACTTGAATTAGCTCCAAAAGGAACCATAGGTTTTCTCCAGTCTTTTACTTTTAAGCCAAAGACAAATCCGCATGACGAAGTAAAATTTGACGTGAATGGTGATAGAACAATTACAGGAAGTAACGTACTTGGTTTTTTTGATAATAAAGCAGAAAATACCGTAATTATTGGCGCTCATTATGATCATTTAGGTTTTGGGGGTGAAGGCTCTTTGTACAGAGATTCAATTAAAGTAATCCATAATGGTGCAGATGATAATGCTTCTGGAGTTGCTGTTTTATTAAATTTAGCAGCAAAACTAAAGACGAAAAACACAAAAAACAACTATCTTTTTATAGCTTTTTCTGGCGAAGAAATGGGTTTATTAGGTTCTAATTATTTCGTAAAGAACCCAACAATAGATACTCAAAAAGTTTCTTATATGATTAATATGGATATGGTTGGTCGTTTAAAAGAAGATTCTGCTTTAGCAGTATACGGGACAGGAACTTCACCAATATTTAAACAAACTTTAAAAGCTCATAATAATAAGTTTAAATTAATCCAGAAAGAATCTGGTGTTGGACCAAGTGATCACACAAGTTTTTATTTAGCTGATATACCTGTATTGCATTTTTTTACAGGTCAGCATGAAGATTATCATAAACCTGGTGATGATTCAGAAAAACTGAATTATGAAGGAATGAAAACCATAAGTAATTATATCTTTAATATTATTTCTGATTTAGACAATAATGGAAAACTAGCTTTTAGAAAAACAAAAAATGAAGGCAAAGACACGCCACGTTTCAAAGTTGGTTTGGGTGTAATTCCAGATTATATGTTTGATGGAATAGGAATGCGGATTGATGGTATTTCTGAAGAAAAGCCAGCACAAAAATCAGGCTTAAAAAAGGGAGATATTGTTATTAAGTTAGGCGATAGTATTGTCGTTGATATGATGAGTTATATGAGAGCTCTATCCGTTTTTGAAAAAGGCAACTCCACAAAAGTGGTCGTAAAAAGAGGCGAAAAAAAAGTTGAGAAAGAGATTCAATTTTAAGTAAAAAAAAGAAAATTACAACATGATTAAAATTGGCAACATAGAATTACCAGACTTTCCTTTATTACTTGCACCCATGGAGGATGTTTCTGACCCACCGTTTAGAGCTTTATGTAAAGAAAACGGCGCAGATGTAGTCTATACCGAATTTATTTCCTCTGAAGGATTGATTAGAGATGCTGCAAAAAGTGTAATGAAACTGGATATTTATGAAAAAGAACGTCCAGTAGGAATTCAGATTTTTGGTGCGAATTTAGAATCAATGCTCAAAACAGTAGAGATTGTAGAAAAATCAAATCCAGATATTATTGACATCAATTTTGGCTGTCCTGTAAAAAAAGTAGTTTCTAAAGGCGCCGGAGCAGGAATTTTAAAAGATATTGACTTGATGGTTTCCCTTACGGAAGCGATGGTTAAACACACGAACTTGCCTGTTACCGTAAAAACCCGTTTGGGCTGGGATCATGATTCAATAAGAATTGTTGAGGTTGCAGAACGTTTGCAAGATGTAGGTTGCGCAGCGATTTCTATTCATGGAAGAACTCGTGCACAAATGTACAAAGGAGATGCTGACTGGAAACCCATAGCACAAGTAAAGAACAATCAAAGAATGCATATTCCTGTTTTTGGAAATGGAGATATTACTTCACCAGAGAAAGCGATGGAAATGAGAGATAAATACGGTTTAGATGGCGCAATGATCGGAAGAGCTGCTATTGGTTATCCATGGTTTTTTAATGAAGTAAAGCACTATTTTAAAACTGGCGAATATTTAGGAAAACCATCAATTGCACAAAGAACAGAAATGGCAAGAAGACATTTACAAATGGCAATTGATTGGAAAGGACCGATTTTAGGTGTTTTTGAGACAAGAAGACACTATACAAATTACTTTAAAGGAATTCCGCATTTTAAAGAGCATAGAATGAAAATGGTAACTTCTGATGATGCAAAAAATGTGTTCGAGGCTTTTGATGAAGTGGAAGCAAAGTTTGGAAATATGATTATTCCTGAGTTTGAATAGTCGCGTTTATTCAAAAAAGAATTAATTATTTTTATAACAGATACTAAAAATGAAAAGCAACAATAAATAAATTATCTTTTTCATCATTTTACCTTTCTATAAATTCTTCAGAAATTCTACTGCTTGCAATTTTTGATGCGATAAAACCTAAAATAGTTATTGTAAGAATTACAATAACTAAATTAGTAAATCTAAATTCTACGGGATACGCCAAGTTTTCTGTAATCATAAAAAAACCAAATTGTTTTTGTAAAAAAACTAAAATAACTCCAATTGACAAACCTATCAGCATTCCAAAAAAGGTAAGTAAAAAGCCTTGAATTTCGAATATATGTTTTATTTCTTTTACTGTCGCCCCTAGACTAAATAAGGTTTTTAAATTATCCTTTTTATCAATAATCATCATAATAATTGCGCCAATTACATTAAACAATGCAATAATAACAATCAGCGTAAAAATAAGGTAAGAAACAAGGTTTTCGGTATTTATAACCTTGTAAAAAATCTCATTTAATTGCTCTTTGGTTTGTACTTTAAAATCATTTCCAAATTCTTTTTGAAGCTCCTCAGCAATCCTATCAGCATTTTTTGAATCTACTAGTTTTAACTCAAAAGCTGTAACTTGATTGTCCCTAAACCTTAATAATTCTTTTGCTTGAGGTAAAGTAACAAAGACAAATTTGCTTTCAAATTCTTCCGTTCCCGAATACAAACCAACAACTTGAACATTAGTTCTGTAAAATGCATTATTGGGATTGATGAAGCCCGTTCCTGGTTTTGGAACCATAATTTGCAAAGGTTCTCCAAAACTTCTAACTCCTAAGGATAATTTATAAGCGATTGACCTACCAATTACAGCTGTATTTAGAAAAGTTGTATCTAACCAACTGCCTTGACTTAATGTAGCGTCTATTTGCGTAATCTTTGTGTAATTATCCTCAACTCCTTTTATATAAGCAATTTCACTTTTATCATTATATTCTAAAAAAACACGTTCTTCAATTACTTTAGAACATGTTTCTATAGCCTGATTACTATCTAAAATTTGCTGAATATCGTATGTAATTATGAATGATTTCCCCTTTACAGAAGTTACTTTAATATCAGGATCGGAGACATCTAATAAACCATAACTAAAAGTACGTAACCCAGAAAAGCCGGAAAGTATAATAAATAATGCTAAAGAGCCAATTATAACACCAAACGAAGCAATTATTGTAATAATGTTTATGGCGTTATTACCGGTCTTTGTAAATAAATATCTTTTAGCTATGTATATAGAAAAATTCAAATAAGATGCTTACATTTATTTTTTTACGCGTCTTGATACTACTTTAGGATTTTTAATAGGATTCTCATCTTCACCCTTTAAAGACTTATCAATTTCTTCTATATAGTCTAGAGTATCGTCACCAAAAAATAGTAATTCTGGCATTCTACGTAATTGATTTTTAGTTCTTTTTGCCATTTCATGACGAATTAAAACAGTATTCGATTGCACTCCTTTAATTAACTCATCTCTATTTACTGACGGGAAAACACTTAAATATACCTTGGCAACTCCCAAATCTGAAGTTACATGAACTTTAGAAACAGAAATAATAACTCCTTTCATTCCATCTTGCGCTGCTTTTTGCAACACATCTACCAAATCCTTTTGCAGAACTCCCGCAATTTTTCTTTGTCTATTTGTTTCTTCCATATTGCAAATTTACGACATTTTTATAGAGTGTAAATTTTATTTTTTACCCCATATACAACCATAAGTTTCCTTTTTATTGTGTTTAATTTAGAAAACAAACTATTTACATAATTATTAATAGTTTTAAACTTACGTTTAATCTCTTTCAATATTATGTGCTATAAATTGAAGTGCATGCTCCTCCAAAATATCTATTGCAAAAATCTGTATGCAAATACTTCTAATTATAAGAACAAGGAGGCCATTTTGTTCACTAAAAAATATTTTAAATAATAAACCTCAAAACAGAAAACTATTTTGAGGTTTATTAAAAATTATAATTATAATGTTAATCAGCTAAAATAATCGCTTTATTATCATTTAATTCTAAAGTTCCTGAAGTTATTGCTAGAGTAAAAATTTTAGCATCATCAGCATCTTTCTCTAAATACGCACTTCGTATATCATTTTCTGAAAGATCTTGTGAGTGAACATGAATCTTAACAGTACCCTCTCTTAAAATAGAAACTACTGGTGCATGATTGTTCAACATTTGAAACTCTCCATTAATACCAGGAACTGAAAATAAATCAACTTCTGATGAAAATAAGATGGCCTCTGGTGTTACTATTTCTAAAAACATATTTATTTAGTTTTTAGTCTTTAGTTCTTTTGTTTATAGTTAATTACTGGTAACCTTAAACTAAAAAACTGAAAACTTAGTTTATGCTTCAGCTAACATTTTTTCTCCAGCATCAATTGCATCTTGAATTGACCCTCTTAAATTAAATGCTGCTTCTGGATATTTATCTAACTCACCATCCATAATCATATTAAAACCTTTGATAGTGTCTTTAATATCAACCAAAACTCCTGGTATACCTGTAAATTGTTCAGCTACATGAAAGGGTTGAGATAAGAAACGTTGTACACGTCTAGCTCTATGAACTACCAATTTATCTTCTTCAGATAATTCTTCCATCCCTAAAATTGCAATAATATCTTGCAATTCTTTATAACGTTGTAAAATTTCTTTTACAGCTGTTGCTGTATTATAGTGTTCATCGCCTAAAATTTGAGCAGATAAAATTCTTGAAGTAGAATCTAATGGATCTACTGCAGGATATATACCTAACTCCGCAATTTTACGTGACAATACTGTAGTAGCATCTAAGTGAGCAAATGTTGTTGCCGGCGCAGGATCTGTTAAATCATCTGCAGGCACATAAACTGCTTGTACAGATGTAATAGAACCTTTTTTAGTTGATGTAATACGTTCTTGCATTGCACCCATTTCTGTAGCTAATGTTGGTTGGTATCCAACCGCAGAAGGCATACGACCTAATAAAGCAGAAACTTCAGAACCAGCTTGTGTAAATCTAAATATATTATCAACAAAGAAAAGAACATCCTTTCCTTGAGCCTCACCAGCTCCATCTCTAAAATATTCAGCAATTGTTAACCCTGATAGAGCAACTCTTGCACGCGCTCCTGGTGGCTCATTCATTTGTCCAAAAACAAAAGTAGCTTTAGATTCTCTCATTCCAGGTTTATCAACTTTAGATAAATCCCATCCGCCTTCTTCCATAGAGTGCATAAAATCATCCCCGTATTTGATAATTCCAGACTCTAACATTTCACGAAGTAAATCATTCCCTTCACGAGTTCTTTCTCCAACACCTGCAAAAACTGATAATCCACCATGTCCTTTCGCAATGTTGTTAATTAACTCTTGAATTAGTACAGTTTTACCAACTCCAGCTCCTCCAAATAAACCAATTTTACCCCCTTTTGCGTAAGGTTCAATTAAATCAATTACTTTAATCCCTGTAAATAAAACCTCAGTAGATACAGATAAGTCTTCAAATCGAGGTGCAGATCTATGGATAGGTAATCCGTCCTCTCCTTCTTTCTTTAAATTCCCTAATCCATCAATTGCATCTCCTGTTACATTGAATAAACGACCATATATATCGCTACCAATTGGCATTTGTATCGGACTCCCTGTAGCGATAACTTCTACCCCTCTACTTAATCCATCAGTTGCATCCATAGAGATGGTTCTAACGGTATCTTCTCCAATATGTTGTTGTACCTCTAATACTAGAATAGAGCCATCAGCTTTTTTAATTTCTAATGAATCATAAATTCTAGGAAGTTCGTTGTTTTCAGTATTGAACTCAACATCAATAACTGGCCCAATTATTTGAGAAACTTTACCTGTTGTTGTAGACATTTTGTATCTAATTAAATTATTATTTTTTTATATGGGATGTACCCTCTCAATTTCAAGGGGCAAAGGTACTTTTTTTTGTTTGAATTTAAAAAAGTTTTTTAACTAAAAAAGCCTCATCAGATTGATGAGGCTTTTTTTTAATTTTATACTAGTTCAGTTATTAGTTAGTTACTTTAACCTCAACTCTTCTATTATTAGATCTACCAGATCTAGTTTTATTAGAATCTATTGGAGAATCTTCACCGTAACCTTTTGCAGTTAATCTTGATGCATCAATTCCTTTACTAATTAAATAATCTCTAACAGCATTAGCTCTTTTATCTGATAATTTTAAATTACCTGAAGGACTACCTGTATTATCAGTGAAACCTTTAACAGCAAACTCTGATTTTGGAAATTCATTCAAAATAATTAACATACCACCTAATTGATTTGTAACTCCAGATTTGAAACTTGATTTGTCTATATTAAATAGAATAGCTTTTGCAAATGTATCTAATCCCATTTTTGCAGCTTCCGAAATAACTGGTTCTGGACAACCTCCTTCTGAAGCAACACCTGCAACTGATGGACATTTGTCATCTTTATCTAAAACACCATCACCATCTGTATCTGGCCACGGACAACCATTATTTGCAGCAGGCCCAGCCAAAGTAGCACATTTATCATCTTTATCAACTACACTGTCACCGTCAGAATCTGGGCAACCTTTATTCGCTTTCGTTCCTTTAGAATTAGGACACATGTCGTCTTTATCAGCAAGTCCATCACCATCAGCATCAGGACAACCATTCATTGCTGCTAAACCTGCAACATTTGGACACGCATCATCAGAATCTTTGATTCCATCACCATCAGCATCAGGACAACCATTAAATTCTACTAAACCGACAACCTCTGGGCAAGCATCTTTTTTATCATATACGCCATCTCCATCAGTATCATATCCTCCAAATTTAATTGCCAAACCAATAGAACTTTGGTAGTGATCGTTTTCTTTATCCGAAAAACCTATTTTACGACCTACTTGAAAATTCAAACCTAAGTTATCATTAAACCAAGTATTGAAACCAACACCAGTATTCAGCATCCCTTCATTAAAAGAGTCAGCTGAAACATAATCTCCACCTAAATAAACATAAGGATCAAACCATTGAGAAGTTTCTCCTACTAAATTATTTAAATCATATTTCACGGCTGCTCCAATTGAATAATAGAGAAAATCCGAATCGCCAATACCGTCATTGGTAATCTCGTTTAAAGACCCTGCAAGTTGTAAAGTAAATCCTTTTTCTAAGTATTTCTCTGCAGAAATTCTTGAAATTGCTGTCAAGACGTTCCAATTTGCAGTTTGCACTGGTCCATCAGTATAATCCACATTATTAATACCAAATCCTACTACCCAAGGATTGTTTTCATCTTGAGCATTTAAATTGCCAACAGCAACTAATGCAACCAAAGCCATCATGGCTATTTTTAATCTTTTCATAATCAATTTTACTTATATTTATACTCTATTATTAATTCGTCACTTTAACCTCAACTCTTCTATTGCTAGCTCTGCCAGATCTAGTTGTATTAGAATCTAATGGAGATTCTTGACCAAAACCTTTTGCAGTTAATCTTGAAGCATCAATTCCTTTTCCAATTAAATAATTTCTAACAGCATTAGCTCTTTTGTCAGATAATTTTAAATTCCCTGAAACACTTCCTGTGTTATCTGTATATCCTTTGATTGCAAATTCAGATATAGGAAATTCATTCATGATAACGATCATTCCATCTAACTCTTTAGCAATTCCCGATTTGAAAGTCGCTTGCTCTATGTTAAATAAAATAGATTTTGCAAATGTATCTAATCCCATTTTGGCGCCTTCAGAAATAACCGGCTCTGGACACCCACCATTAGATGCAGGACCTACTTCAGCCTTACATTTATCATCTTTATCTAAAACACCATCACCATCAGTATCTGGCCAAGGACATCCACCATTTGCAACAGGCCCAGGAGTTGTATCACATTTATCATCTTTATCAACTACCCCATCAGCATCTGCATCTGGGCAACCTTTATTAGCTTTCGTACCTTTAGAATTAGGACACATATCATCTTTATCAGCAACTCCGTCTCCATCAACATCGGGACAACCGTTCATTGCTACTAAACCTGCAACGTTAGGACAAGCATCATCAGAATCTTTGATTCCATCACCATCAGCATCTGGGCAACCGTTGAATTCTTTTAGCCCCGCAACCTCAGGACAAGCATCTTTTTTATCATACACTCCATCTTCATCCGTATCTTTCCCTCCAAATTTAACAACTAAACCCAAAGAAGTTTGAAAATGATCATTTACTTTCTTTGCAAAGGCTGTTTTACGACCTGTTTGGAAATTTAAACCTAAGTTATCATTAAACCAAGTATTGAAACCAAAACCTGTATTAAGCATCCCTTCGTTATTAGAGTCAACTGAAACGTAGTCTCCACCAACATAAACATAAGGGTCAAACCATTGAGAAGTATCCCCTATTAAGTTATTTAAATCATATTTTACAGCTGCTCCAATTGAATAATAAAGAACATCCACATCGTCAGTAGCTTCAAAAGTAGTGACCTTATTGAAAGATCCTACAAGTTGTAAAGTAAATCCTTTTTCTAAATATTTCTCTGCAGAAACTCTAGAAATTGATGGTAACACATTCCAGTCGGAAGTACCAGCCCAGTCTTCTGAAACACCTGAAAAATCAGTAGGTATCTTGAAATCTACAGCATTAATACCAAATCCTAACACCCAAGGATTATTTTCATCTTGAGCATTTACATTGCCAACAGCAACTAATGCAACCAAAGCCACTACAGCTATTCTTAATCGTTTCATTATCATCTTTTTAAATTAAAAGTTCGTTTATATAATCTTCAAAATTAAACTTCTCATAGCGAATTTAAAAACAAATCTACAAAATATTCATAAAACTGCAAGTTTTTATCAATTCTAAATAACTTTTAGTTCTTTTCCGACTTTAGTAAAAGCACTAATAGCCATATCTAAATGCTCTTTTTCATGTGCAGCCGATAACTGAACCCTAATTCGAGCTTTTTCATGAGGAACTACCGGGAAAAAAAAGCCCACAACATAGATACCTTCCTCTAATAATTTATTAGCCATTGTTTGAGACAGTTTCGCATCATATAACATAACAGGGACAATTGCAGCATCGGCGCCTACTAGATCAAAACCAACTTTTTCCATTTCTTTTCTAAAATAATTTGTATTCCATTCTAGTTTATCTCTTAGCGTTGTATCGTTAGAAATTAAATCGAATACTTTTAATGTAGCCCCTACAATTGGAGGTGCTAAAGAATTTGAAAACAAATAAGGCCTTGAACGTTGACGTAAAATTTTTATAATTTCTTTTTTTCCAGTTGTATAACCTCCCATTGCGCCACCTAAAGCTTTCCCTAAGGTTCCTGTAACAATATCAACTCTATCCATTACATTTTTCAACTCGACAGTTCCTCTACCTGTTTCACCTATAAAGCCAGTAGCATGGCATTCGTCAACCATAACTAGGGCATCATATTTATCTGCAAGATCACAAATTTCATCAAGTTTAGCTACAATTCCATCCATAGAAAAAACACCATCTGTAACAATAATTTTAAATCTGTGATTTTGTTTATTCGCTTGCACTAACTGCTCTTCTAAAGAAGACATGTCATTATTATTATATCGATAACGTGCAGCTTTGCATAAACGAACTCCGTCAATTATAGAAGCATGATTTAAACTGTCAGAGATAATAGCATCTTCTTTCGTTAGTAAAGGTTCAAAAACCCCTCCATTGGCATCAAAACAAGCAGCATATAAAATAGTGTCTTCTGTTGTATAGAATTCTGCTATTTTTTCTTCGAGACGCTTGTGAATATCTTGAGTTCCACAAATAAAACGAACTGAAGACATTCCAAAACCATGAGTATCCATGGTATCCTTTGCAGCCTGAATTACTTCTGGATGATTTGACAATCCTAAATAATTATTTCCACAAAAGTTAATGACTTCTTCGCCAGTAGAAATCTTTACAACTGCGTCTTGTGAAGATGTTATAATCCTTTCAGACTTATATAAACCCGCATCTTTTATTTCCTCAATTTCTTTTTTTAAAGTATCCTTAATTTTACCGTACATTTTTTATTGATTTAACGAACACAAAGTTACAACGTTTATTTTTTTTGACTATACTTCAACGACATCAATTTTATCGTTAATGTATATGAGTAATTTCTTATCAACTTTAAAATTCATCGATTTTAAAACCAGTTCGTATTTTAACAATTGTTGGTGATGCTCTGCTGAAGGATCTCCTGTCTTATAATCAATAATTACAACTTCATTTTTATCAGTAAAAATTAATCTATCTGGAATAATAACTTGATTATCTATATCTACGATTTCCCTCTCATTGTATATACTGACTTCCTCTGAAAAATAGTTTTCTAGTTTTGGATGATTTACGACAGAAACAATTGTCTTATTTATTGCTACTAATTGGTTTTCATCTATGATTCCTTGCTGATGATATTCCTTTATAATTTTATTAACATCTTTGCCAGTGATAATTTTTGAGAAGATTTCATGAAATAAGTTTCCAAAATTGATCGCTTCTCCTTGATTTGTATCCCATAATTTTGAAGAACTTGCCAATAAAACAACATTATGTTCTTGCCAAGGAGTAGAAATAAATCTCTGATGAATTTCAGCAACAGAATTTTGCATCTCATTTTTACTTACTCTAATTTCAGAGCCAAAATAATATTCTAAAACATCTTCTTTCCATAGATTATTTTGCTTCAAATAGTTAATAAGAACACCTGAATAAAAGTTTGTGTTTTCTTCTCCTTTCGATGAAATTTTACTTTCAGTAATCACATACAATTGCTCAACAGCTCTTGTAAAAGAGACATAGAGTAAATTAAAATTATCTAATTCTAACTCTTCTCTCTGTTGATTGTAAATTTCCATACCTGTATCATTTACAAAACTTAATTCTTTATTATATGGAACTAATAATTCTTCAAAGTTTTCGAAATTTACTGGCAATTCATTTAACCAAACTTGCGGGTTTATTTGCCTATAAATATCTACATCACATGGAAAAATAACCACCGGAAACTCTAATCCTTTAGACTTGTGAATGGTCATAATTTGGACTGCATTTGAACTTCCTGGAGCAACAATACTAAGTTTATCTTTTTTAAGTTCCCAAAATTCTAAAAAATCAGCAACATCTGTAGATTTTCTTTGCTGTTCTAAAACAACATCTAAGAAAAACTGCAAATACGCGTCAGAAGTATTTATTAAATTAAAACCTCTAATAATTTCTTCAATTTTTTCATAAAATGGCAGTTGATGAAAGATCGAGATTTCAAAAGAAATACCGTGCGATTTTAAAGATTCAAAAATAGTATTATTATCCACTTTTGAAAACTCTTTAAAAAAGACATGTTTTGGATTCTTAATTTGTAAATGTTGATGTAAAAAATACAACATTTCAAAACGTGTTTCTTCATCATTAGCGTTTTGTAAAACCTTTAATACATCAATAATAAAGGATACTTTAAGACTGTTTTGTATTAGTAGAGTTTCAGAAGAAATAATATCGACTCCGTTTTCTGATAAGTAATTTGCCACTGCAACCCCGTCTTTCTTTGTTCGGGTCAAAACACAAATTTCATTTAAAGAAAAACGGTCTTTTAATTTATTGATTTTCTCTAAAACTTTATGTGGATATTTTAATTTTTCTAATTGTTTATCTTCCTCTTTTTCAAGAAAAGTTAGTGAAACAAAACCTCCTTTTTTAGAAGTTTCAAATTGTTTATTTCCCTCTAAAAAAAGATTTTTATACGATTCATTTTGAATAAAATTTGAGGTGTGCTGAAAAAAGGAATTATTAAAATTGATGACTTCTGAATAACTTCTATAATTAGTTTCTAAATTCTTGATTTCTTTTTTAACAGGAAAAGGATTTTTTATGGGAGAACCCAACTCGATAAACTGTTCGGCTTTACCACCTCTCCATCTATAAATTGCTTGTTTTCCATCTCCAACCAGCAACAAATTACTGTTTTCTTGTGCTAAAGCATTATCTATTAACGGAATTAAATTCTTCCACTGCAACTCAGAAGTATCTTGCATTTCATCAATAAAATAATGCTGAAAACGTTGTCCAATTCTTTCATAAATAAAGGGTGCAGGCTGCTCCTTAATGTTGTCGGAAATAAGTTGATTAAACTCCGCATTTAATCTTATATTATTTTCTTCTTTTATCTGCTCTAATTCAATATTGATATTATTTAAAACAGCTAAAGGGATAATGTTTTTTAGTGCCAATTTATTCAGCAAAAATTGACTGTAAATATCTTTTGATTTTCTATATAGATTAATTATTTCTGGAACAATATTATCAATGGACGAAGCTATCTCTGCAGTCGTTGATTTCGAATAATATTGATGATTTTCAATCGCTTTTTCAATGGTTTCACTTCGTTTTAGAAAATCAATATTGACTGACTTTATACTCAAGTCCGAAAAAAATTTCGGAATTGTTGCTCGCATAAAATTTTTATGTACTAAACCATGATTTTCAATTAAATCTAAACAATTTTCACCCACATTTTTAATAGATTCTTTTAACTCCTTTTGATGCGCATAGAGCTTCGTTTTTAGATTTGTAAAATCATCTAACGATTTTTTTGATAGCGCTCTAAAATGTTGAATATCATCTTCATTTAGAAGTGCTTTTGCAAACTCATTTAAATCTCTTGAGATATCCCAAGATTTATCATCATCTGTTTTATCTAAAGAGTAATCGATTAAAAGTTTTGTCAGTTTTTTATCTGTTCCTATTTTAGAAATCAAAACATCTACCGCTTCGTTTAATAAAGAAACTGCATCCATCTCAACTTCAAAGTTTAGAGGCAGACCTAAGTCGTAAGCAAAACTTTTAATAATTTTGTGCGTAAAACTATCAATCGTAGTTATTGAAAAAGCAGCATAATTTTGCAAAATTGCTTCCAATATTTTCTTACTTCTTTGCTGAATTGCTAGCTGATTAACCTCAATTTCATCTATAATAATATTGAATAAATCATTTTCTTTTCCAGCAGCAAAATCTTCTAGATTAGATAGCACACGCTCTTTCATTTCTCCAGCAGCTTTATTGGTGAACGTAATTGCTAAAATTTTTTGAAAAGAAAAAATATCTTCAGAATTTAATAATACTTTTAAGTATTCTTTTACAAGTGTAAATGTTTTTCCACTTCCCGCAGAGGCATTGTAAACTTGAAAGGTTGATGGTTGTTGCACAGAACTATTTTTACTGCAAAATACAAAAAGCCAAACAGTTATTGTTTGGCTTTGTAAAAATATTTTTTATTGAGCTCTAACCTAAACCAACATCCAAAGACATCATTACTATAAACCCACCAATAAAACCAAGAGTTGCAATATCCGTGTATTTATCTCTTTGTGTTTCTGGAATTACTTCTTCTACCACTACAAAAATCATTGCTCCTGCTGCAAATGCTAATGCGTACGGTAAAATTGGTGTAAAAAACGAAACTGCTAAAGCTCCTAAAACCGCTGCAACGGGCTCTACTACTGCAGATAATTGTCCGTACCAAAAACTTTTTAATCGACTAACACCTTGTCTTCTTAAAGGCATTGCAACTGCAAAGCCTTCCGGAAAATTCTGAATTCCAATTCCTATAGCTAAAGAAATTGCGGCAACAATCATTTCTGTTTGCTCGACTCCAACTAAAGTTGATGCTGCTCCGAACAAAACACCAACTGCCAAACCTTCAGGTATATTATGTAACGTAATTGCCAAAACTAATAAAGTTGTTTTATGCCATTCAGTTTTAACTCCTTCTGCTTCGTTTTCTTTAAAATTAATATGTAAATGTGGTAAAATTTTATCCATTCCGAAAAGAGACAAAGCTCCTAACCCAAATCCGATTGCAGCTGGTAGTACTTTCATAAAACCCTCACCAGGACTATTATCTATTGCTGGAGCAAGTAAGCTCCAAAAACTTGCAGCGACCATTACACCTCCTGTAAAGCCAAGCATTCCGTCTAAAACTGCTCTATTTAATTTCTTAAAAAAGAAAACTAGAGAGGCTCCCAGAGCTGTTAATCCCCAAGTAAATAGAGAGGCATATAATGCTGCCAATATTGGATGTTCTTTTCCAAATGCCACTAATTGATCGAAAGTACTCATTATTTTTTCATGTATAAATTGTTAGCAATTTTATTTGAAATTGAAAATCTCTTATCATCCATTTGAATGGATAAAGAATCATCAAAATCTTCTTTTTCTAATATTGTAATTGTTTTTCCTAAGGTTATTCCTTTTTTGTCTAAAAAGCGTAAAAACTCTGATGATGAATCGTCTACACCGACACAAATTCCACTTTCATTTTTATGTAAACTTGATAATAAACTTTTCTCAATAGTTTTTAAATTTCCATCTTTATCAGGAATAGGGTCGCCATGAGGATCGTGTGTTGGAAAACCTAAAAGAGCATCTAATTGATTGATTAATTTCGGGGATTTTATGTGCTCTAATTGCTCTGCAACGTCATGCACTTCATCCCAAGAAAAATTTAATTTTTCAACCAAAAAAACCTCCCATAACCGGTGCTTTCTTACAATATTTGCTGCAGTCTTTTTTCCATAATCAGTTAATTTTACTCCTTGGTATTTTTTGTAAACTACAAGTTTTTTTTCAGATAACTTTTTAATCATATCTGAAACAGAAGAAGCCTTCGTCGTTAACTTTTTGGCAATCGCATTAGTACTAATTCCTGCATTAGAAATTGTTTCTAGGTGATAAATGGCTTTGATATAATTTTCTTCTGACTGACTAAACATTATCTTAAATTAAAAAACAAATATACAAATTTTGATTTATATAAATCTATTTTTAGCCATGTCTAAATATTTATTTATATTTGTAAAAAAAATAAAAATGAAATACCTCCTTTTTATTAGTTCTTTATTGCTATCTACTTTTAGTTTTGGGCAAACTATTAGTGGAAAAATTATAGCTAAAAATGGCAATGAAATACCATATGCAAACGTGTATTTAAAAAAAACTAAAATTGGTACTTCATCAGATGAAAATGGTTTTTATGAATTAAAAAACATCAAAAAAGGCCATTACACCTTTCTAGTTAGCAGTATTGGCTACAAAACAATAGCTATAAAAATTAGCTTTACGAATAACAAAAAAATCGTTAAAAACATTACACTAATAGAAGATAACTCTTTGGATGAAATTGTAATTTCAGGAACTTTAAGACCCGTATCAAAAACTGAAAGTCCCGTTCCTGTAGAAGTTTATAGTAAAAGTTTTTTTAAGAAAAATCCTACGCCCTCTATTTTTGAATCGATGCAAAATGTAAATGGCGTAAGACCTCAGTTAAATTGCAATGTTTGTAATACTGGTGATATCCATATTAATGGTTTGGAAGGCCCATATACATTTGTTTTAATTGACGGAATGCCCATTGTAAGTGGACTTTCTACTGTATATGGTTTAACAGGAATTCCGCAAGCTTTGATAGAAAGAGTGGAAGTTGTTAAAGGGCCCGCATCTACATTATATGGTTCAGAGGCTGTTGGAGGAATTATAAATATCATCACTAAAAAACCAACAAATGCACCACAATTAACAACAGATACTTTTATAAGTTCTTGGGGTGAATTGAATACTGATATTGGCTTACGCTATAATCTATCAGAAAAAACCCAAGGTCTTATGGGTATCAATTATTTTAAATTCCAAAATAGAATTGATAATAATAATGATAATTTTACCGATTTAACTTTACAAAACAGAATATCGCTCTTCAATAAAATTAATATCGAAAGAAAGAGTAATAAAGTTTTTACGATTGCGGGTAGATATGTTTATGAAGATAGATGGGGAGGGGAAATCGACTGGGAGCGAGAATTTAGAGGAACTAAAATAAAATATGGTGAAAGTATTTATACAAATAGATGGGAAACTTTTGGAACGTATCAATTACCAACATCAGAAAATATTAATTTTCAGTTTAGTGCAAATGGGCATTATCAAGATTCCTTTTACGGAACTGATGCTTATGATGCAGAACAATTTATTGGTTTTGGTCAGTTTGTTTATAATAAGCAAATTAAAAAAAATCATGAATTACTGTTAGGTTTGGCTTACAGATATACATTTTATGATGATAATACTTTTGCAACTTTTAAAGATGATGGAATTACAAACAAGCCTTCAATAACCCATTTACCTGGCGTTTTCATTCAAGATGAAATCAGTTTAAGTAAAAGAAAAAAAATATTATTAGGTGCAAGGTGGGACTACAATAGTGTACATGGAAGTATTTTTTCGCCAAGAATAAATTACAAATGGAATTCTAGAGATAATTCTAATATTTTAAGAGCAAGTGTTGGAAATGGTTTTAGAGTTGCTAATGTTTTTACGGAAGACCATGCTGCTTTAACTGGCGCAAGAAAGGTAGAATTTAAAGGTGATTTACAACCAGAAACTTCTTGGAATGCGAACCTTAATTATGTAAAGAAAATAAATACAGAAAATTCTTTTATTACTTTTGATGCAAGTGTTTTTTACACATATTTTGATAATAGAATATTACCTGATTATGAAACAGACTCTAATAAAATTATTTATGCCAATTTGGATGGATTTTCAGTTTCTAAAGGAATTTCTTTTACTACTGATCTTCTTTTCACAAATGGCTTAACAATGAATGCAGGGTTCACTTTAATGGATGTTTCAGTAACCGAAAACAAAATAAAAACAAGACAAATATTAACTGAAAGTTTTAGTGGCGTTTGGTCTATTTCGTATAGATTCAACAACAATTTAACTATAGATTATACAGGGAATTTATACGGACCAATGCGTTTACCGTTATTAGGGTCTAATGATAAAAGAGATGAATTTTCTCCTTGGTACAGTGTCCAAAACATTCAATTATCAAAGAAATTCACAAATACCTGGGAAATTTATAGTGGGATCAAAAACCTTTTAAATTTTACTCCAAAAGAAAATAGCATTAACAATTCCGCAAATCCTTTTAATATTGGCATTGATACAGCCCAAAACCCTGAATTGGCTTTTGACCCAAGTTACGTATACGCTTCGAATCAAGGAATTCGGTTTTTTCTTGGAATTAGATATACCCTTTTTTAATTAATTGTTCATGAAAATAATCCTTCTACTTACAATATTCTTAGCATCTTTTACAGCAAATGCTCAAACTAAAAATGCGCAATTAAAAATTTACACTTTTAAAGAAGTAGAGAAAATCCATCAGCAAAAATCAAAACCAATTGTTATTTTTATTCATACAGATTGGTGTAAAATTTGTTTTGGAATGAAAAAAACTACTTTTCAAAATCAGGAAGTAATCAAACTCTTAAATAACAATTTCTATTTTGTAAAATTAAATGGTGAAGAAAAAAAAGATATTATTTTTTTAGGGAGAACATTTATGTATAAACCTTCAGGTAATTCAGGAACTCATGAACTCGCAGAAGAATTAGCTTATATAAATGAAAAAATTAGTTATCCAACCACCACTATTTTGAGTACAAATTTAGAAATTGATTTACAAGTAAGTAATTATATTAGTGGAAAAAATATGTCTGTAATTTTAAGAAAATTAATGTTTCATATTCCAGATACGGCTTCGCCCCTCGCCAAAAGGAAAATTCAGATCAAATCTATACACAATACCTCCAATTACCTGAATATGCGAGGCCATTGATTCAGAGTCAGAAGACACATACTTATAGATTAATCTTCCTGTTAGACCAAACCTCTTTGAAACCCAAAGAGTGCCGCCTCCCGTAATATTTAAACTCAAAGATTCTTTAGGATTTGGCGTGGTAGTCGCGCCTTCAATATACCCAAAACCTACACCCCCAAAAGGAACTATATTTAAAAAGATTTTTGGAAGATTATACCTTAAATAAGCATCAAAAGAAGCATAATTAAATGAATTTGAGTTCTGACTAGATCCTAAAAGTTCAAACGTATATATAAAATCAGCAGAAATATTTTTTCCTAATTTTCGACTAAGCTGAATACTTGGAAATTGTGTGTTTACAGTTTCTTGAACCTTAACGGAACCTTCTCCTCCAAAAGTTACTGCCGACAAATTAACACCTACATTCCATTTTTTTTGAGATGCTAATGAACAAGACACTAATAATAATAATAAAGAAAATTTTTTCATACTTTTCGATTTTTCGCTCGCAAAATTAATTGAATTAAAACCTTATTAACATGACATATGTCATTTCAGCTGTTTAAAAGAGGAGAACGTAAAACTTAAAACTTAAAAAAAAAGATAGGGTATACTGAGGATAATTACTCCTTTACAGATGCTTTCTGCATATTAGAGTGTAGCAAATATAATTATAAAAAAATTAATATTGTGTCAAAATACACACTTAAAATTGCGGATTTCCACAGAATTAGTATTATTAAAAATTTCTATTTATCTCCGAATAAAAGGCCGACACTTAAACACATTGTAAATAATTTAAGTTTAAAACATATATTCTACTTAATTTGATACAATAAAAAAGAAAAAGTGTGAAAGACATATAAGTCTGCCGTTTTCAATTTAATATATTTGCATAAAATATTTTACGTTGAGTACCCAGAACATTGTAAATCAATATCAAAAATCTGCGAATGTTTCGCAGATAATTAAGGCCTTTCAACACGAAAAAAACCATTTTCAGATTACGAATTTGGTTGGCTCTTCATTATCCTTTGTTATTTCAGAAACTTTTAAAAAAGCAAACAAACCTTATCTTTTAATCTTTAACGACAAAGAAGAAGCTGCCTATTATTTGAATGATTTAGAGCAATTATTGGGTGATAAAAACGTGCTTTTTTACCCTGGTTCATACAGAAGGCCTTATCAAATTGAAGAAACAGACAATGCTAATGTTTTGTTACGTTCTGAAGTTTTAAACAGAATAAATTCTCGCAAGAATCCCCCAGTAATTGTAACGTATCCAACTGCTTTATTTGAAAAGGTCGTTACAAAAAAAGAGCTAGAGAAAAATACATTAAAAGTTGCCGTTGGAGAAAGCTTATCGCTTGATTTTGTAAACGAAGTTTTATTCGAATATAAATTTAAACGAGTTGATTTTGTTACTGAGCCTGGAGACTTTTCTGTAAGAGGAGGAATTATAGATGTGTTTTCTTTTTCTAATGATGAGCCTTATAGAATTGAATTTTTTGGCGATGAAATTGATAGCATTAGAACTTTTGATGTAGAAACTCAACTTTCAAAAGAAAAAATGAAAAGAGTTTCTATCATACCAAATGTAGAAAACAAAACTTTACAAGAAAACAGAGAAAGTTTCTTAAAATACATTTCTTCTAAAACGATCATTTTTACAAAGAATATTGATTTATTAGTTGGAAATTTAGATAAATTCTTCCAAAAATCAGAAGAAGCTTTTAAAGATTTATCTCAAGAAATTAAACACGCAAAACCCTTAGAATTATTTTGTGATGGAAGTTTCATCAAAAACCAATTACAAGATTTTACTTTAGTAAATTTTGGACAATCAACATCTCATAAAAAGTTGGAAATTGTTTTTAGCGTAAAATCTCAGCCTTCATTTAACAAGCAATTCAACTTATTAATTGATGATTTAAATGAACATCATAAAGCGGGTTTTACCAACTATATTTTTTGCGCAAATGAACAACAAGCTAAACGGTTTCATGATATTTTTGATGATGCAGAACAAGAAGTACATTATGAAACAGTAGTTTTTCCTTTATATCAAGGGTTTGTAGACGTAAACAATAAATTAGTTTGCTACACAGATCATGAAATTTTTGAACGTTATCATAAATTTCGATTAAAAAATGGATATGCCAAGAAACAAGCCATTACACTTCAAGAATTAAACAAACTTGAAATTGGAGATTACGTAACACACATGGATCATGGTATTGGAAAATTCGGTGGTTTACAAAAAATAGATGTCCAAGGAAAGAAGCAGGAGGCAATTAAATTAGTCTACGGAGAAAGAGATATTTTATATGTAAGTATTCATTCGCTTCACAAGATTTCTAAATTCAATGGAAAAGACGGAAAAGCACCCAAAATATATAAATTAGGTTCTGGTGCTTGGAAAAAAATTAAACAAAAAACCAAAGCGAGAGTTAAACATATTGCGTTTAATTTAATCCAATTGTATGCGAAAAGAAAATTGGAAAAAGGATTTGCTTTTGGGCCAGATACCCACATTCAACATGAATTAGAAGGAAGTTTTATGTATGAAGATACACCAGATCAGTTTACAGCTACGCAAGATGTAAAAATTGATATGGAAAAAGAACAACCGATGGATAGATTAGTTTGTGGTGATGTTGGTTTTGGAAAAACGGAAGTTGCGATAAGAGCTGCATTTAAAGCCGTTGATAACGGCAAACAGGTCGCCATTTTAGTACCAACAACTATTTTAGCTTTTCAACATTATAAAACATTTACAGAACGTTTAAAAGATTTTCCAATCAAAATAGATTATTTAAACAGGTTTAGAACTGCAAAACAAAAAACGGCTGCAATTGATGGCGTAAATAAAGGTGAAGTTGATATTATTATCGGAACGCATCAATTAACTAATCAACGAATACAATTTAAAGATTTAGGCTTATTAATTATTGATGAAGAACAGAAGTTTGGTGTTGCTGTAAAAGATAAATTAAAAACGCTGAAAGAAAATGTTGATACATTAACCTTAACCGCAACTCCTATTCCTAGAACTTTACAATTTAGTTTAATGGCAGCAAGAGATTTATCAGTTATAAAAACGCCTCCACCAAATAGACATCCCATAGAAAGTAATGTTATTCGTTTTTCTGAAGAAACCATTAGAGATGCTATTTCTTATGAAATCTCAAGAGGCGGACAAGTTTTTTTCATTCATAATAGAATTGAAAACATTAAAGAAGTGGCTGGATTGATACAACGATTAGTTCCTTCAGCAAAAGTTGAAATTGGTCATGGCCAAATGGAAGGCAAGAAACTGGAAGGTTTAATGCTCGGTTTTATGAATAATGAATTTGATGTTCTAGTATCTACAACCATTGTAGAAAGTGGTTTAGATGTACCAAATGCCAACACAATTTTCATCAATAATGCTAATAATTTTGGATTATCCGATTTACATCAAATGCGAGGAAGAGTTGGACGTTCTAATAAAAAAGCATTCTGTTATTTTATAACTCCTCCGTATCACATGATGACTGATGATGCGAGAAAACGAATAGAAGCCTTAGTATTATTTTCTGATTTAGGAAGCGGAATTAATATTGCCATGAAAGATTTGGAAATTCGTGGAGCTGGAGATTTGTTAGGTGGTGAACAAAGTGGTTTTATAAATGATATTGGCTTTGACACCTATCAAAAAATATTACAGGAAGCTATTGAAGAATTAAAAGAGAATGAATTTAAAGAACTCTATCCGACAGACACTTCTAAACCTAAAGAGTTTGTAAAAGAGGTGCAAATTGATACTGATTTTGAAATTTTATTTCCTGATGACTATGTGAATTCAATTACGGAAAGATTGAGTTTATACAATAAATTAGGGCGCTTAAAAACAGAATCAGAATTACAAGTTTTTGAAACTGAAATTGTAGACAGATTTGGAGAAGTTCCAAGTGAGGTCTGTGACCTCCTGGATTCTGTTAGAATAAAATGGTTAGCAAAAAAATTAGGTTTAGAGAAGATTATCTTAAAACAGAAAAGAATGATTGGGTATTTTGTTTCTAATCAACAAAGTGAATTTTACCAAACAGAAGCTTTTTCAAAAATGCTGAAATATGTTCAACAGAATTCTAAAAACTGTGTAATGAAAGAGAAAGAAACTAAAAACGGATTGCGTTTATTAATTACATTTATTAAAATTGATTCTGTAAAAACAGCTTTAAATATTTTAAGTACAATTTGATGGAAAACTCGCATAATAAAAACTTATCTCAATTACTTTTGGCAACACTTTTTATTAGTACCTCTGGTGTTTTAGGAAAATATATTGCCCTACCTACTGAAGTAATTATTTTGTGTAGAGCCAGTTTCGCAACTGTATTTATATATATATTTTGTAGGTTTAAAAAGGTAGATTTAAAAATAAAATCGAAAAAAGATTTTTTCTCTTTTATCTTAAGTGGTTTTTTTATGGCTGCTCATTGGATAACTTATTTTGTTGCCTTAAAACTTTCTAATGTAGCTTTAGGTATGCTTTCTCTATACACTTTCCCTGTAATTACAGCTTTATTAGAACCTTTTTTTTCAAAACAAAAATTAAATACTATTCATATTTTTTTAGCAATTTTGGTGCTAGTTGGGGTTTACACACTTGTTCCAGATTTTTCTATAGAAAATGATCAATTAAAAGGCGTTTTATTCGGAATTGTTTCAGCTTTCTGCTACGCTCTAAGAAATCTTACTTTAAAAAAACATGTTAACAATTACAATGGAAGTATGCTAATGCTGCACCAGATGATTGTTATTTCGATATTACTAACTCCTGTTTTATTTTTTAGTGATTTTTCTAATTTTGAAAGTCAACTTCCTCTTTTAATCCTAATTGCTCTATTAACTACTTCAATTGGCCACACAATGATGGTAAATTCTTTGAAACATTTTTCTGTATCTACGGCAAGTATTATAAGCAGTGTGCAACCAATTTTCGGAATTATAATTGCTTATATTTTTGTAAATGAAATTCCAGGCGTTAACACTTTTATTGGTGGAGGGTTAATTTTATCAACAGTCATTATAGAGAGTGTAAGGAGTAGAAAATAAAAATCTTAAAATAATTCTTTATTACTAATATCTAAATAATTACGTTTTACAAATGCTAAAATCGCTTCTAGAATTTCACCCATATTTTTGCATTTTTTAAATTTAACATCACCTACATACTTTATTAAGTGTTTTTTTAGAAGCGCTACATTTTCTGGAAACGAAATAGTATCTGCTTTCATACATTTTATTAAGCGTGCAGTTCTTCTTGGTGCCGTTATCATCCTTTTTGCCATAAAAGAACGTTCTTCTACTTTGTATTGCTCTATAGAACTATTCTGCAATTTTTTACTCACCATTTCCACCATTTTAAAGTTCTCTTTCATAAACTGTAAATTGTACACTTTTAAGTTTCCTTCAAAAGACTGTTGATCAAAATCTATAGCTCTAATTTTGTAAACAATATGATCAAAATCATGGGTTGGTGTAATTACATAGTTGTAAGAACGCATATCACCTAGCAACCGAATCATACATCGCTCTTTAAATTTCACAAACTCTTTAGCAATTTGAGATTTTTCTAATTCTGTACAACTTGGTAAAAAATCTCTAATAAAATCGTCTCCCGGAACTCCTGCGATATGTTCTTCTATTAAAGTGTCTTTGTATACTAAAAAATTCATATTATGTGGCGACAAAATATGCTCTAATTCCAAACCGTAAATACGCGATGCGTCTGCTTTTTTTACATAAAAATAGGTGAAATTATCATTTAAAATATTTCGGATTTTAATTCTAAATGGTTTCGAATTCCCAAACGTACAAAAATCGATAGCATCCACATTTAAATAAGGAATGGTGGCATCATTACCATCTGAATGCAACAAGGTATATATTTTTTTCAAACTTCGATCTATTTCTACTCTATCGTACTCAGAATAATACGTTCTAACCCAAAGAGTGTCTTCGTCATTTTTATCATATACTGCAATAGAACCTTGAAAGCGAAGTAAATCATCATAAAAAATGTGGATTTTTATGTTTCTATTATACCTTTTTAAATATCCATCTAACATTTCACTTACGGGAAATGTAGGTTTTTTCTTGGACATTAATTTCTTTTTAACCGCCATCTTTTCTGAATATTTTATCAAAAATAAGGATTATTAAGCGAGTTCAAACATCTTTCCTGGTAAAGGTTTTGTAACTCCTTTTAATTCCATTTGTAATAAAATTGATGCTAATTGATAAATAGGAATGTTACATTCTAAAGAGATTACGTCTAATAATTGTTGTCCTTTTTCATGCAATAAATCATGTATTTTTTGCTCATTCTCATTCAACTCAACAAATAGTTGTTTCTGAATACTTTCTGGTTTTTCTTTCAAATCCCAATTCAGCATTTTTACAATATCTTTTGCCGACGTCAATACATTTGCTTGATTATATTTAATTAAATTATTACATCCTTTACTATACATATCTGTTGTTCTACCGGGAACTGCAAATACATCTTTATCATAAGAATTCGCAATATCTGCAGTTACTAAAGAACCTCCTTTTACAGCAGACTCTATAATAATTGTAGCTTTTGATATACCAGCAACAATTCTATTTCTCTTTAAAAAATTTTCTCTTAACGGTGCCTCCCCGCTCCAAAACTCTGTTAAAAAACCCCCATTTTCATTTAATTCATTCATATATTTTTTATGAACTTTTGGATAAATTTGCTCAAAACCATGTGCTAAAACTGCAATCGTTTGTAGATTGTTTTTTACAGCTGCTTTGTGCGCACAAATATCAACTCCATAAGCAAAACCACTTACAATTATAGGATCATATTCTGCCAAATCATCTATTAAATTATTACAAAAATCTCTTCCATAAGAACTCATATTTCTTGTACCAACAATAGAAATTATTTTATGATTCTTCAGATTTATATTTCCATCTTTGAATAATAAAATTGGACTATCAATACAATTCTGAAGATTGTAAGGGTAATTATCCTCTAAAAAATAAGAATATTGAATTTTGTTTTTTTTAATGTAAGCAAGTTCTTGTTCCGCTCGAAGTATATTTTTAGTATCAAACAAATGTTTGATTACATGATTACCTATACCACTGATTTTTTGTAAAGTAGCTGATTTCTCCTTAAAAATCTGAGCAACATCTCCAACATTAACAATAAGTTTTTTAGCCAAAATATCGCCAATAGCTTTACTTTTTTGCAAGCGTAAAACCGCCAATAATTTTTCTTCTTTCAATAGTTAACAATTTGAGTACCAAGATAAAAAATAATTGTTGATAAAATTTATATCAATTTGTTTTTCAAAACATCAATTTTTTTATATTTGTTTATATGAACTTAGATAACTGCATTAACGATTTACTTTACAGATATAATTGTGTGATTATTCCTGGTTTTGGTGGTTTTGTAACCAATAAGATTGGTTCAAAAGTGAATGAAGCTGTGAATACGTTTTATCCTCCAACCAAACAGATTACATTTAATAGTCATTTAAAAATAAATGATGGTTTATTGACTAACTATATAGCTTCATCAGAAAATATTTCTTTTGAAAAAGCTGCTAATATAGTCGCTTTATCTGTTATGCACTGGGAAAAAGAAATCAAAACAAACCCCATACAAATAGCCAATGTTGGTGTTTTATCATTAAATAAAAACGGTCAAATAATTTTTGAGCCCAATACAAAAGTTAATTATTTAACAGAATCTTTTGGATTAACTTCAATAGAATCTGAATACATAAAAAGAAATAAAATACAAGTAAAACCATTAATTCCAATCTTTGAAAAAGAAGAGAAAAAAGGGATTCCTGCTTTTATAAAATATGCGGCTACTGCTGCTATAATATTAACACTTGGTTTTGCTGGCAATAATGCCTATCAACAAATTGAACAGCAAACAATTTTAGCAAATCAAGAAAAAGCAATGGAGAAAAAAATACAATCGGCTACGTTTGTAATTGCTAATCCTTTGCCAACTATAGCGTTAAATGTCGTTAAAGAAGAAATGCTGGTAAAACCGTATCATGTTATCGCTGGTGCTTTTCAGTTTCCAGAAAATGCAGAGAAAAAAGTAAAACAGCTAAAAAACCTAGGTTATAATGCGCGTATTCTTGGCGTAAATAAATGGGGTTTAACCGAAGTAGCTTTTAATAGTTTTTTAGATAAAAACAAAGCTATTAATAACTTGTACAAAATACAAGCAACAGTTTCTAAAGATGCTTGGTTACTGATAAAAAAGTAACATTTATTTAGAGGCTATCCTTATCTTTGTGTAAATTTTTAAAATGGAAGCGAAGACATCTAACGAATCTTTAACAATACTTACAGACCTAGTTTTACCAGGAGAAACTAATTATTTAGACAACCTTTTTGGTGGTGAATTGTTGGCAAGAATGGACAGAGCTTGCAGTATTGCTGCAAGACGTCACTCTCGAAGAATTGTAGTGACTGCCTCTGTAAATCATGTTGCTTTTAACAAATCTGTTCCTGTTGGAAGTGTAGTGACTGTAGAAGCTAAAGTTTCTAGAGCTTTTAATTCATCCATGGAAATTTATGTGGATGTTTGGATTGAAGACAGACAATCTGGTCAACGAACAAAAGTAAATGAAGGTATTTATACTTTTGTAGCTGTAGATGAAACTGGAAAACCTGTACAAATTCCACAAATTATACCCGAAACAGATTTAGAAAAAGAGCGTTTTGAAGGAGCTTTAAGACGAAAACAATTAAGTTTAATTTTGGCAGGAAAATTAAACCCAAATGAAGCAACTGCTTTGAAAGCACTTTTTAAATCTTAAATTATACCAGAAATTTTTAGTGGTTTTAAAATATTATGGATTATAAGTGCTCTCATTCGAGATTTTGCATTTCTTCTTTTTTAACTATTTTAAAAACCATTTTTTATACTCAATGATGCTATTTTATCAATAGCACTATACTTATTATCCTATGCATAAATCACCTCGTAAAGACTGGAAATCGCATTGAAACTCTCGTATAAGAAAACAATATTACTATTAGATTCATCAATATTGATACCTTTCTCATAAGCCTAATAAAGCCAAATCAAAAATACATCACTTTACTAAACTCTATAATTTTCTATAAAAACAGAAGATATTATACTGAAAAAATATTTTCTTTGTTTAAGATTGTATATTAGCATAGTCCCTTTTACGATTTATTTTATGATACAATCTTACAAGAAAAATCCTATTTTAGAAGAAAGTTACGATTCCATAATTATAGGTTCTGGAATGGGAAGTTTAACAACTGCTGCCATTCTTGCCAAAGAAGGACAAAAAGTTTTGGTTATTGAACGTCATTATATTGCTGGCGGATTTACACATGTTTTTAAACGCAAAGGTTTTGAGTGGGATGTTGGTATCCATTATATCGGGGAAGTTCAAAAAGAAACTTCTGTCATAAAAAAATTGTTTGATTACATTTCTGATGGGCAAATAAAATGGGCAGATATAGGCAATATCTATGATAAAATTATAATTGGTGATGAAGAATATGATTTTGTTAAAGGTGTACAGGGTTTTAAAGACAAAATGCTTAGTTATTTTCCCGATGAAAACCAAGCTATAGACGATTATGTAAACTTAGTTTTTAAAGCAATAAAAACAAGTCAAAAATTTTATATGGATAAAGCCTTGCCTCCAATTATGAGTTCGCTCTTTGGTGGGAAAATGCGCAAACCTTTTTATAATTTTTCTGATAAAACAACCTATGAAGTTTTAAGCTCAATAACCAAAAATGAAAAACTTATAAAAGTACTGTCTGGTCAATATGGAGATTATGGGTTGCCTCCGAAACAAAGCAGTTTTATTATTCATGCAGCTGTAGCAAAACACTATTTTGCTGGTGGAAGTTTCCCGATTGGAGGCTCATCTGAAATTGCAAAAACAATTGATAAAGTTATAGAAAACGCCGGAGGAACTATTTTAATAAGTGCAGAAGTTGATGAAATTATCATTAAAAAGAACAAAGCTGTTGGTGTAAAAATGAAAGATGGAAAAACCTTTTCAGCAAAAAATATTATTTCTGGAGCAGGAGTTATGACTACCTATAACAAATTAATTCCATCAGAAGTCGCAGAAAAACATCAATTAAAACAACAATTACAAACCGTAAAAAGATCGGTTTCTCACGCTTGTTTATATATTGGTTTAAAAGGTTCTCCGGAAGAATTAAAGTTACCAAAAACGAACTATTGGGTACATCCTGATCACATAGATCACGATACAGCTGTAGATAATTATTTAAATAATTTAGATGCTGATTTTCCTGTAGTTTATATATCATTTCCTTCAGCAAAAGACCCTGATTGGTCTAACAGATATCCAGGAAAAAGTACCATAGATATTATTACCTTATTACCTTATGAGGGTTTTAAAGATTGGGATGGTACTAAATGGATGAAACGTGGTAAAGAATATGAAGCATTAAAAGAGAAAATTTCAAAACGTTTGTTAGAAGTATTGTTTAAACACATACCACAAGCAAAAGACAAAATTGAACATTATGAGCTTTCCACACCTTTAACAACAAAGCACTTTATAAATTATGATGAAGGTGAAATTTATGGCTTAGATCACACCCCAAAACGTTTTAGACAAAAATTTTTAAAGCCAAGAACACCTATAAAGAACTTTTATTTAACTGGGCAAGATGTCGTAACCGCAGGTGTTGCAGCAGCTTTATTTTCTGGTGTAATTACAACATCTGCAATGACAGGCAAAAATATTATTAAGAAAGTGATGAAAGGTTAATTATCTTTTTAACATCCAAGAAGCAGGATTTAAACGCGTTGTATTTTTAAACAACACAAAAATAAGTTTAGTTTTTTTAGAAATTTTATCTGTAAAAATTTTCCCGATTTTTTGCCCTGTTATAATTTTATCCCCTTTTTTAACAAAAGAATTTTCAAGGTTATTATAAGAAGTAATATAATTTCCATGTCGAATTAACACGTTTTTTGTACCTCCAGAACCTAGCAGAATATTTAAAACCTCACCAGTATAGATGGCTTCAGCATTACTTCCAGTGCTTGTAACAATATGCAAGCCTGTTCCGTTTATTGTAATTCCTGGAAATGTAGGGTGCGCTTGTTTACCAAACCTTCTAACCACTAACCCTTCTTTTACAGGCCAAGGTAACAACCCTTTATTCAATTCAAATTTTGCAGCTAATGCTTCGGCTTCCGGACTTAAAATAAATTCATTTTTCTTTCTAGTTTCTGTTTTTGATTTCAACTTCGCTCTCGCCAATCTATTAGCCTTGACAATTTCGGCTCTTATAATCTTATCTATTTTATGAGCTACCCTTTTCTCTGCCTTAACTTGCCTTTGTAAATCCTTTTTGTAAGATTTTTCTTTACTTTTTATTTTAGTAATTAAATTTTCTTGCTTCTTTTTATCAGTTTCAATTTGTTCTTTTTCGTTTTTTTCTGATAAAATTAAGGTATCTTTTACTCGTTTCTGATAAACCAAAGAATCTTTAATTTTTTCAATAAAATCGGTTTGCACCACAATATCTTCTCCTTGCTTTTTTCTGAATGAAGTATATTGTTTCATATACTCTAAGCGTTTATAAGCTTGATAAAAATTTTGTGAAGACAACAAAAACATCGTTCTACTTTGTTGAGATTTACTCTTGTAAGATTTGTAAATCATTTCACCATAATCAGTCTTTAAATCAGAAAGATTTTTATTAAGTTTTTCTAATTTAACTTCATTGGTTTTTATCTCTCTTGATAAAAACTTAGTTTCTAAATTTATTGTTGAAATTAATTTATTTCTAATATCAATTTTTTGTTTAATATCTCTTAAATCCTCTAACGCATTTTTCTCTTTTTTCTTTTCATCAAAAAGCAATTTATTCAACTTTACAATTTTTAATTTATATTTTCTACGCTGATTTTCCAACTCCTTTTTTGTTTGACTAAAACCAGAGAGACTTATCAGAAACACTGATAAAAAGAGAATGTAAAACTTTTTATTCTTCATTAAAACATTAAACGTTTGTATCCAAAAGGAATATTAAAAGACATTCTTACATCGGTATCAAAAACAACATACTTATAATATAAATTTATGTCTGTAAAAGATTTAGGGTTCTTTGCTTTAACATTAATTTCTAATGGAAAAACAACATCTTCAACCAAGTTATAAGAAGGATATTTTATATCTAATCGTAAATTCTTATCAGCTTTTACTATAGATTGTTTCTCTAATTTAAAATGCGAAGGGTTTATTGTAAAAAAAATATCAAACAATTCTTGTTGTTTTTCTGGTGATAAAATATACCTATTATTCACAATTTCTACGTTTTGTTTTTCTTCCTTTAAATTTAATAAAGATTGCCCTAAAAATAGATTTTGTAATTGTTCAAAATTAATTTCTACACCTAATAATTTTTTAATCATAGAAAAATCTCCTTCAAAATAATTTTTAAATAATGAAGAATAATAGCTTACCGAAGTTGGTGTAATTTTGGCTTTAAAAACAGTAATAAACTTAGTCCCTTTTAGCCAAATAACTTCATCTTTTATAATTTTCATATTCACAGATAAACTTTGTTTTGTTTTTCCGTTATTAAAATTAACTTTTAATTTTGCATCAACAGTTTCTCTATCAAAATTTGCTGCGATATGTTTTTTTGCTACTTTTCTTGCCGAAATTTCTTTGGCAATTACATTGGCGTCAATCATGTTTTTTTTTGTTTTACAAGAAGTTAAAACAATGGTGAAAAGGAAAATATATTTTAAAAACTTCATCTTTTAATTCTTCAGATTTTTGACTTTTTGCTTGTATTTTTCTTCTTCTTTGCTATTCCTAAGACCTTTAAAAGCTTTGACCATTTCGTTATAAAAATCTATCTCCATATCTTCTTCAACTACAAAATCAATACCATTTTTTAATGTGGCTAAAGCATCTTGATACTTTTTTTGATCATTTAAAGTTTTTGCTTTTACTAGATACACAAAAGATTGTGCAGGAAAAAGTGCAATACCTTCTTCACAAAACCTTAATAAATCAGTATCGGTATTCGCAGACATGTTGAGAATTTGTTCTAAAATCTTATAGGATTTATTTGTTTTAAATTGATCGATTAAGGAACTTAAATCAGAAGGGTTTTTATTTTCTACTGAAGTTGGTCTTATCTTTTCTAAACCAGACCTTAATCTTTTTAAATCGGCTGATAGTGTATTTTCTATTTCTAAAGTATTCATTACAAAAATAGCTTCTTTGTATTGTTTATCATAAACCAATAATCTTGCTAATAAGTCTCTTTCCTTTGGGCGGATGGCCACTGCTTGTTGCTGAATCTTAATTGCCTCTTTATAGTTTCTTTCTTTCTGATAAATTTTAACAAAATGCTTTAACATCCAAAGGTTATTAGGGTCTTTTGCTAACGATCTTTCTATGTATTCTTTAGCTAATAAAGTATTGTTAAGTAATAGGTAATTTTTAGAAAATTCAAAAAAAACAGATACATCATTTGTTAAAATTTGATTACAACTTTCTAAATTCTCAATTGCTTTTTGATAGTTTCCTATTGACTTATCGGACAAAGCTTTAAAGAAAAATTCTTGAAATTTTAATTCCGCTTCTTCTGTTAAATCTTCTTTTGCAGGAATACTGTCTTGTGCCCAAATATTGATTGAAAAAAAAACAAAAAAAGTAAAGAACAAGGTCAACTTAAAATAATCAAATTGCCTCTTTTCTCCATTCTTTTTGTTCCTTATTTTTGAATACATTTATATTAATTCTGTATAATCTCCAATACTTACAGAAGTGTAATTTCCATTATATTTTGCATGATTTCCAATCATAGCATTGTCTAAACTTGCATTTGAAATCTGAACATTAGTTTGAATTAAAGAATTTACTATTGTAGAATTTTCTACAACACTATTCTCGCCAATAGATACATAAGGTCCAATTTTAGTGTTTTTTAGCACAACGTTTTCACCAACATAACAAGGTTGAATAATTTCTGAATTCTCTAAAACGATATCCGTAGCAACTAAATTATTACCAGCAGCATACTCAAAACCAAGTGTTTGTTTATTGGTGTCTACTGTTGGATTCTTTTTACCACAATCCATCCAGTAAGTTACTTTACCGGGTATAAACTTTGCTCCTTGTTGTTTTAAAGATTCTAAAACATTTGTTATTTGATATTCACCATTTTCCTTTAATTCATTATCAATTAAATATTGAATTTCTTCAAGAATTTTTTCACCACTTTTAAAATAATAAATTCCAATAATGGCTAAATCAGAAACAAACTCTTTTGGTTTTTCAATAAAATCGGTAATAATACCATCTTTCAATTTTACAACACCAAATGCGCTAGGGTCTTCAACTTGTTTAACCCAAATTGCACCATCTACATTTACATCCAAAGTAAAGTCTGCTTTAAATAAAGTATCTGCATAAGCCACAACACAAGGGCCTCGTAAAGATTTTTTTGCGCAATAAATTGCATGTGCAGTTCCTAATGCCTCTTCCTGAACATATACAGAACCTTTTGCACCCAATTTGGCTGCAATTTTTAATAATTTATCTTCTGTATCCTTAGGAAATCCTTTTGCTATAGGACCAATAATAAATGCTATTTCATCAATTTTTTCATCTATAACCGAAGCTATATCTTCTACCAAACGCTGCACAATTGGTTTACCTGCTATCACTGTTAATGGCTTTGGGACTGTAAGAGTATGGGGTCTTAAACGAGATCCAATTCCAGCCATTGGGACTATAATTTTCATTATTTATTTTTACGATAGTATGCAAGATACTATTAATTAAGAGATTTTAAAAATAGTTTTAACCTAAAAAAAAGCAAAATAACTGTATAATTTATTTTAACCTCTCCCTATAAATAGGGATAAACATACACGTTTATAGGGAAGCAAAAATTTCACCATAAATAGGGATTGCCAACTACATTTAATTCATATAAATTTGACCACAGTTAGAATAGAAAAATTCCCCAAAATAATCATTTTCATAAATGACATCAAAAACCCAAGTTAACGCTTGGGTTTTTTGTTTCTTTGCAAAAATAAAATTTAATTCTGTGAATTATTTATCAGTAGAAAATATCTCTAAATCTTATGGAGAACGTGTCTTATTTGAAGACATCTCTTTTGGAATTAGTAAAGATCAAAAAGTTGCTTTTGTAGCGAAAAATGGAAGTGGAAAGACATCTATCTTAAACATTATTGCTGGTTTAGATGTTCCTGATTCTGGTCAAGTAGTAAGCAGAAAAGGAATTTCTATTGCTTATTTGGCTCAAAAAGATGATATCAATCCAGATTTAACGATTGAAGAAACCATTTTTGCAACTGATAATAAAATTCTTTCTATTGTTAATCAATATGAAAAAGCTTTAAAAAATCTTGATGATGGTGACGCTTACCAAGCTGCATTTGATCTAATGGATCAGCACAATGCCTGGGATTTTGAAACGCAATACAGACAAATTTTATCAAAATTAAAATTAGACGATTTAACGTTGAAGGTTGGCTCTCTTTCGGGGGGACAAAGAAAACGGCTTTCTTTAGCTATTGTTTTAATTAATAAACCAGATTTATTAATTTTAGATGAGCCAACAAATCATTTAGATTTAGAAATGATAGAATGGTTAGAAGCATTTTTTGCAAAAGAAAAAATTACCTTATTTATGGTAACGCATGACCGTTATTTTTTAGAGCGTGTATGTAATGAAATTTTAGAATTAGATGAAGGTAAAATTTATAAATACAAAGGTAATTATTCTTATTACTTACAAAATAAAGAAGAACGTTTAGCATTAGAAGCTACCAACTTAGGTAAAGCTAAAAGTTTATTTAAAA